>Ga0180219_1000229_pt1 | contig 55163 bp, 52 predicted proteins | sample eDN3rd30CBELigMG_FD_151338 | JGI IMG/M metagenome (GOLD analysis project Ga0180219, IMG submission 151338) | Enriched Miracle-Growth compost microbial communities from Emeryville, California, USA - eDNA 3rd pass 30_C BE-Lig MG (version 2)... ... | reverse complement strand
GCTCCGGCGGTTCGCGCGAATGGGATGCTTATGACCTGATCGAATGGATCGCCGCGCAGGACTGGTGCGACGGTCATGTCGGCATGGTCGGCATTTCCGGTTTCGGGGCGGAACAGCTTGCGGTCGCAAAGCAGCGTCCGCCGCATCTCAAGGCCATTTTCCCGCTCGATCCGCGCGGCGCCTACGGGCCGCTCGGCGGTTTCCGCGATGAGTATCCCGGCGGCGTGCTGCATCTCTTCCGTTATCTCATCGGCCATTATTCGGCGATTCACCAGGACAAGGGACCGCCGGGTGAACTGTCGCCGGAGCGCGGGAAGCTCTGGCAGGCGGCGATGAACAATCCGGACTATCGGATGTATCCGCATGTCTTCAATGTGCTGGCCCAGAAGGGGCAGCACATGCCCGGCTATTTCGATGTGCTGATCGACCCTTTCGACAAGGAAGAGACGGTCACGCGCAGCGAGGCTGAATTCGGCAATGTCGAGATCCCCGTCTATACCGGCACCGGCTGGTATGCCTACACCTACAAGACGCACCTCATGGGCGCACAGAACTGGTTCCGCGAGCTGCGCTCGTTCAAGAAGCTTCTGTTTCTGGGTCCCGCGCATCTGGAGCGGCCGTTCAATGCCATTCATCATGAGATCCTGCGCTGGCACGACCACTGGCTGAAGGGCCTCGATACCGGCATCACCACCGATCCGCCGGTACGCTACTGGGTGATGGGCGAGAACAACTGGCGCACCGCCGCCGACTGGCCGCCGCCCGAAGCGCACTGGACGAAGCTCTATCTCTCGAACTGGGAGCGCTTGCGGCAGGAGCCGTTCGACATGGCGAGCGCCGAGGAAGAGCTGGCGCCGGACGCGTTCGTGCAGATGCCGCCGACGCAGACGAACACCGTTCAGGGCCTGCGCTATCTCAGCGAGCCGTTGGCGGAGGACACTTTGGTCGCCGGGCCGATCTCGCTGACATTGTTTGCCGAGATCGATCAGGCCGATACCAACTGGATCGTCATCCTCAAGGATGTCGGCCCCGACGTCTCCGTCATGAGCGTGCGCGAGGGCGAGCGCGCCTTGCGCGAGGATATGCCGGAACGCGAGATCACGCGCGGCTGGCTCAAGGCGTCGCACCGGGCCGTTGATCCGAAGCGCTCAGCGCCGGGGCGGCCCTGGCATCCGCTGACGCGCGAAGCCTGGAAACCTGTCACGCCGGGCGTGATCGAGGAATATCAAATCGAGATCATGGCGACGGCCAACCTGTTCCGGCGCGGCCATCGCATTTGCATCGAGATCACCAGCCTCGACCTGCCGACCGGTGTCGGCGGTGCCACCAATGCGGAATACGTGCCATATCACATCTGCGCCAGCAGCACTGTGGTCCATAAGATCTACCATGATGCGAGGCGGCCCTCGCATCTCCTCTTGCCTGTCGTGCCGCTCACATGATCAGGCGGCAGCGGCGAGGCGCTTCAAGCCGATGATCTCGCGCGCTTCGTCGGGCGTCGCCGGTTCCAGGCCCATTTCGCGAATGATGCGCACGATGCGCTCGACCAGTTCGACATTGTTGGCGAGCCGGCCGCGCGAGAAATACAGATTGTCCTCGAGCCCGACACGCACATGACCGCCAAGCATCATCGACATGACGCCGGCCTGCAATTGCGAGGGGCCGATGGCGCTGACGTTGAACACGGCTTCCTTCGGCATCAGCTCCACCATCTGCGCCAGCACTTTGGGCGTATAGGGCATGGCGCCCTGGAAGCCGCGATCGGCACCAAGCACGAAGTTGATGAAATAGGGCGGCTTGTCGAGCCCGGCATTGAGACAGGACATGACGTCCTGCAACAGATGCGTCGGGCTGAACACTTCCCACTCCGGCTTGATACCGCGCTGCATCATGCTTTCCGCCAGGGTGCGGCAGCGCGACGGCGACGTGTTCATCAAGATTTCGTGGCCTTCAAAATTGGCGATGATCGTCGTCGGGTCCAAGGTGCACATCTCCGCGCCCGCTTCCATGCCCTTCAGCCGCTCCTCCCAGATGATCTCGGGATAGCCGTTGCCGGAGTCGCGCACCATATCGCCATTGATGCCGCCGCCGGTGGAGTTGTTGATGATGATGTCGCACTTGGCGCGGATGCGCGCATTGATGTCGCGATAGATGGCGGGGTTGCACGTCGCCAGATCGTCCGGCCGGCGCGCATGCACGGCCACGATGCTGGCGCCCGCGTTGTAGCAGCGATACACGTCGTCGGCGATTTCCGCCGGTTGCGTCGGGATGTTGGGATTCTGCTTCTTGCTCGCCATGCCGCCTGTCGGCGCGATCGTGACAATCACCTTGTCCGCCATAGAAAGTCCTCCCGTTGTCGGCCTTGCTGCATCTCGAAATGGTTGCCGGACCGGATCGCCAGACTATACGTCAATCACCGCACACCGCCAGAGGCTCAAAGCCATGACCATTCTCATTCTTGAAGACGGTGTCCATATCGTCGCCGACGATGTCCGCCGCGCCTGCCCGGACCTCTCCATCGTGGCGGCGCCCAATGCCGCCGAGGCCCTGTCTGTCTGCGCCGGGGCGGAGGTGCTCGTGGCGCTGGCCCATGAGGTCAGCGACGATCTGGTGCGCGCCATGCCGAAGCTTCGCTACATCTGTTCGCTGACAGCCGGGGTCGATCATCTCAACGAACTGCCGTCGCTCGCCAAGGACGTGAAGATCACCTCCGGACGCGGCATCCATGGCCCGCAGATGGCTGAGCTGGCGTTTCTCTACATGATCGCCCTGTCGCGCGATTTCCGGCCGATGCAAGCCAATCAGCAGGCGCGCAAATGGCAGCGCTGGCCGCAGAAACTCCTGTTCGGCAAGACGGCTGTGCTCGTCGGCATCGGACCTATCGCAGAAGATGTGGCCACGCGCTGCAAGGCCTTCGGCATGCAGGTTGTCGGCGTCAGCGATGCGCGTCAGGAGGCGGCCGGGTTCGATCGCTTGCTGCCGCGCGCCAGATTGCTGGAGGCGGCCGGCATGGCCGATTTCCTCATCCTGCTGGTGCCGCTGAGCGAGCGCACCCGCCACATGATCGACGATGCGGTTCTTGCCGCCATGAAGCGCAGCAGCATTCTCATCAATCTGGCGCGCGGGCCGGTGGTCGACGAGAAGGCGCTGGTGCGCCGCCTGCAGGACGGCTCCATCGCCGGCGCCGGCCTCGATGTTTTCGAGGAGGAGCCGCTGCCGGGCTCGAGCCCCTTGTGGGATATGCCCAATGTCATCGTCACGCCACGGGTCGGCGGCATGAGCGACGTGTTCGCCCAGCAGATCCTGCCGATCGTCGTGCACAATCTGAACTGCTTTTCTCAAAATCGCCTTGAAGACATGATGAATATCGTCCGCTAGGTCTTTATGATCGTGCCAACAGGGAGGGCAGGACATGCCAGCGTCGGCGGCTTTTATTCTGGGCGTGGGGCCGGGTCTTGGCGCGTCGCTTGTGCGGCGGTTTCGCGCCGACGGGCTCAAGGTTGTCGCCGCCGCCCGTGGCGTCGACAGGTTGCGGACCCTCTTCGCCAGCGATCCTGACGTCTTCTGTTACTCCGTCGACGCGCTGGACGGCGCCGCGGTTGCGGCCGCCGTCGGAAAGGCCGAGCGCGAGATCGGGCCGCTTGAACTGGCCATTGCCAATCCCGCCGCCTGGAAGATCGCGCCGGTCATCGACATCACAGAAGCCGACTTCACCTCCGTCTGGAAAGCCGGCTGCATGCCGGCGTTTCATCTGACCCAGGCGGCCGCAAAAGCCATGCTGCCGCGCGGGAGTGGGACGATCCTGTACACGGGCTCGGCGGCGCAGATGCGCGCCGGCGCCGGCTTCGGCGCCATGGCGGTGGCCAAGAGCGGGCTGCGCGCCTTCAGCCAGGCGGCGGCCAGGGAGCTTGGGCCGAAGGGCCTGCATGTCGCCCATGTCGTCATCGACGGGCCGATCGATTCGCAGCGCACGCGCGCCTCCAATGCCGATCACGACCGGCTCATCGACCCGGCGGGCATTGCCGAGGCCTATCGCTACCTGCATAGTCAGCCGCGGTCGGCCTGGACGAATGAGCTCGATGTGCGCACATTCTCCGAATGGCCTTGAAAAAATACTTGAGAAAATAAAAGCCCACAGGGAGGGCAACGCCATGAGTTTCAAGATCAATCCGCTGCATCCGGTGTTCGCGGCCGAAGTGACCGGCTTCGATTTTTCCGCCGCGCCGGAGACCATGCCGATCGGAGAAGTGCTGACCGCCATCGACAAATATGGCGTGCTGGTGTTCCGTAACGCGACGCCGCCGACCGATGAGCAGCATGTCGCTTTCAGCCGCAGGCTGGGGCCGATCGAGCGGGGCAAGCTGATCAAGGTCACGGGTCATGCGCGCCTGCGCCTGGCGCTGCCCGAACTCGTCGATGTCGGCAACCTCGATCCAGACGGCAATATCCTGCCGCCCGACAGCCGCCAGATGAAATTCCGCATGGGCGACAGGCTCTGGCACGCGGACATGTCGTTCATGGACAACCGGGCGACCTATTCGCTGCTGCTCGGCCACGAGATTCCCGCAACCGGCGGCGATACGGAATTCGCCGATATGCGCGCCGCCTTCGCCGAGCTGCCGCGCGAATTGCAGCAACTGGCCGAGACCGTGGATGTGGAACACTCCATCTGGCATTCGCGCGAGATGGCGGGCTTTCCGCCGCCGACGGAGGAGGAGCTTCTGTCGCGGTCACCGGTGCGCCACAAGCTTGCGCATGTTCACGCGCGTTCGGGTCGCAAGAGCCTCTATGTCGCCTCGCATGCCTCCCATATCATCGGCTGGCCGGTCGATCTCGGCCGTGGCCTGCTGTCGGAACTGACGAAATTCGCGACGCAGCCGAAGTTCGTCTATCGCCACAAGTGGCAGTTGGGCGACCTGCTGATGTGGGACAATCTCGCTACCCTGCATCGCGCCACCGAATTCGAGGACGCCGTCTATCGGCGCGACATGCGGCGCACCACCTGCCGCGAGCGCGAGATCACAACCCCGGACGCCGCCTACGCGTAACCCCTTCTCCCGTTCCACGGGAGAAGGTGGCCTTTGCGAAGCAAAGGTCGGATGAGGGAAAAACAAAATGGGGGGAACATGAACCTGCGCAGCATCATCGCGGCGTTCGCCATATCAACGATTGCAACGCTTGCCGCACAGGCCCAATCCGATCCCGCGCCGGCCGCATGGGACAAACTCGTCGCTGCCGCCAAGGCCGAAGGCGCGGTCACGCTCTACACGGGGCTTGTCGGCAATCAGACGACGAAGAAGATCGCCGCCGCCTTCCAGCAGAAATACGGCATCCGTATGGACATCCTGGAAGTCCGCGCCACTGAACTCTACGAACGGCTACGCGCCGACAAGGTCGCCAATCGCGTCCTCTCCGACGTCATCAATACATCGGGCCTGCAGACGCGCCAGTTCAACGAGGATGGCATCGTCGAGACATACGGCGAGCTGCCGGGGCTGGCGGCGATCATCAAGGACGTTCGCGATATCTGGGAAGACCAGGATATCCATGTGCCGATCTTCACCCTGCGCTACGGCCTGCTCGTCAACACGCAACTGGCGCCCGATGCGCCGAAGACCTTCGCCGATCTTCTCGATCCGAAATGGAAGGGAAAGATCCTGGCCGATGATTTTCGCGCCGCGGGCGGCGGCCAGACGTTCTTTTCGGTGACCTTGCGCAAGTTCGGCCGCGGCTTCCACGAGAAGCTGGCCGCGCAGAATGTCGTCTTCATGCGCGAGACCCGCGAGGCGGAGCGCCGCGTTGCGCGCGGCGAGTTCGCCATCTACCTGCCGTTTCTGTTGAACAACCTGCCGGCGCTCAAGGGCCTGCCGGTCAAGGCCGTCGTGCTCGAGGAGGGCGTCACCTATACGCCCTATAGCGCGTCACTGACGAAGTCGGGTCCGCATCCCAATGCCGGCCGCCTGCTCATGGTGTTCATGATCTCGCCGGAAGCCCAGGCGCTCTATGCGGCCGATGGGCTTGGCACGGTCATCGACGGTGTGTCGGAAAGCGTGCCGGCGGACCTGCGGTCGCTTGGCCAGCCGAAGCTGTTGGGTGCACGCATCAGGTCGGACGATGAGACGGCCTTCGCTATCGCGAAAGAACTTTATAAGTAGAACAACCAACCAGACGCCCCCGTCCTTCGAGACGCAACGCAAGCGTTGCTCCTCAGGATGAGGGCTTCTGTTAGTTTGCAACTCGCAAGTGCAGCGTTCAGGTCTCCCCAGCTTCCCTGCGCGCCCTGCGCCGCGCCTCGATCTCCTCGATCGTCAGCTTGTTGCCGCCGACGGACCACAGGCCGTCAGCGACTTCCTCGACCGTGATGTTCACCGTCGGCCTTATGCCTTCACCGCCGATGCGCACGAAGGCCTCGAGAATATCATCCATCAATTGATGCTGCTGCTGGCGCGTGAAAACGCCGGCGAGATGTCGAACCATCACCTGCGGCATGACTGCCTCCCGTTATCGCCGCGGAGCTGGCAACCTGTTCAGTCGTGCGAGTGACCGGACTTCCCATGATCATGGTCGTGACCGTGTTTATGGTCGCCGTGCGTGTGCTCGTCCTTGTGCTCATGCGATTGGTCATGCGCGTGTTGATGCTTGTGATCATGTCCATGATCGTGACCATGCTTGTGCGCATGCTTCTCGCCATGCTCGTGCGCGTGTTCATGCTTATGGCCGTGATCGTGATCATGTTCGTGCTTGTGATCATGATCGTGCTTATGACCGTGATCGTGTTTGTGATCATGCTTGCCGTGCGCATGCGCCTCGGCGGCCTCATAGGCGCCGCTGTCCGGCTCGAACGGCGCCTCGATATGGGCGACCTTGGCGCCCAGTCCGCGCACCATGTCCTCCAGCACATGGTCGCGGCGGATGCGCAGCCTGTTGGCCAGCACCTCCACATGCACGTGCCGGTTGCCGAGGTGGTAGGCGGTGCGCGCCAGCTGCCGCGCGTCGGCGCAGCGCACTTCGGCGAGTTCTTCCGGCGCCGCGACGATCTCGATCAGCCGCCCGTCTTCCAGGATCAGCGCATCGCCGTTGCGAAGCGCCACGGCATCCGGCAGGTCGAGCAGGAATTCAGTCCCGCGCACGCCGGTCATGGCGATCCGGCGACGATGCCGCCCATCGTAGTCGAGAACGATGGTATCGACAGGCGTCGCCTGCCAGGCGCCCTTGGCGGAGATGAAATTCGCGCGGATCATGATGTGTTCCCAGATTCAGTTGATTTTGCCTAGAGCATGATCCGGAAAAGTGGAAGCCGGTTTTCCGAAAAGATCATGCTCAAACAAAAAGATGAGATCACGATGCGATTCCATGGAATCGCATCGTGATCTAGAGCCCGGTGACTTGTTCGGGATAGATGACCTCGATATGGCGGTCGGTGATAAACGGGGCGCCGGCTTCCCGCCATGCCAGAAAGTGCGGCGTTTTGGTGTGCGCGTCGAGGTGCGCACGGCTCTCCCACCGCTCCACGAAAACCAGCTTTCCGGCTTCCGTCACGCTGGCGTGCAGATCGTAGGAAATGCAGCCGGGCTCTTTCCGGGTCTCGGCGAGACAGGCTTGCGCGGCCGCGATGCAGGCGTCCTGCGTGCCGGGTTTGACGTGAATGGTCGCAATCGCGAAAATCAAGCATCCTCCTTAGGCATTGGAACATGAAGTGGCGCGGCCATGGCGAGTGTCTTCGCCGGCGGAGCGGGCATTTTCGACCGCGACCAATCTTTTGGCAATGCCCGATTTCCGGGCAGGTCCGACGTCATCCGCCGCCGCTTTCGAAACGAAAGTCAGAGAGGTCCTGGCTCGGCGCGGTGGCGCTCCGTCTCAGATCGCCAGCCGCTTGCGGACATCGTCGCCCTCGAGTTCGGCGGCTCCGCCCGCCATGACGACCTCGCCGCGCTCCATGACGACGAAACGGTCGGCCAGGTCGCGGGCGAAATCGAAATACTGTTCGACCAGCAGGATCGCCATCTTGCCGCTCTGGCGCAGGTAGTCGATGGCGCGACCGATATCCTTGATGATCGAGGGCTGGATGCCCTCGGTCGGTTCGTCGAGCACCAGCAGTTTCGGCCGCGAGACGAGCGCCCGCGCGATGGCAAGCTGCTGCTGCTGGCCTCCGGAGAGATCGCCGCCGCGCCGGTGCATCATCTGGCTGAGTACCGGAAACAGATCAAAAATCTCGTTCTGGATATATTTGTCTGTCCGCGACACGCCGGCGTATCCTGTTTCGAGATTCTCCTTCACCGACAGCAGCGGGAAGATTTCGCGGCCCTGCGGCACATAGCCGATGCCGCGCCGCGACCGCTCGTAGGCGGGCAGGCGCGAAATATCGGCGCCGTCGAGCAGGATGCGCCCGGCGCCGATCGGCTGGTGGCCGACGATGGCGCGCAGAAGCGACGTCTTGCCGACGCCGTTGCGGCCGAGCACGCAGGACACCTTGCCGACCTCCGCCGCGACGTCCACGCAGCGCAGCACTTTCGCCGCGCCATAGGACAGATCGATGTTTTCAACCACCAGCATAATTTTGCTTCCTAGCGTCCCAGATAGACTTCAATCACCCGGTCGTCGCCCGCGACCTTGTCGATACTTCCTTCAGACAGCACCGAGCCTTCGTGCAGACAGGTGACCTTGCAGTCGAGCGCCCGCACGAAAGCCATGTCGTGTTCGACGACGATGACGGAATGGGATTTGTTGATGTCCTTGAGCAGGGCCGCCGTCTGTTCGGTCTCGGCATCGGTCATGCCGGCCACCGGCTCGTCGACGAGCATGATGGCCGGGTCCTGCGCCAGCAGCATGCCGATTTCCAGCCATTGCTTCTGGCCGTGCGAGATGACACCGGCTGGTCGGTCGCGGTGATCGAGCAGTCCGGTCGTGGTCAGGACCTCGTCGATCTTCTCGCGCTCGACATTGTTGCGCCAGCCAAACAGCGAGGCTCTTGCCGTGCGCGGGCCTTTCAGCGCCAGCAGGATATTGTCGGCCACGGTATGGCTCTCGAACACGGTCGGCTTCTGGAACTTGCGGCCGATGCCGAGTTCGGCGATGGCGGTCTCGTCCAGTTTGGTGAGATCGTATTTGCCGGCGTCGAACAGCACTTCGCCTTCATCCGGGCGCGTCTTGCCGGTGATGATGTCCATCATCGTCGTCTTGCCGGCACCGTTCGGGCCGATGATGGCGCGCATCTCGCCGGGCTCGATGTAGATCGACAGGCCGCGGATGGCGCGGTAGCCATCGAAACTGACGCTGACGCCGTCGAGATAGAGCAGGGCCTGGGTGACGTGGGGCTTTTCATCAACCATGGATCTTGGCTCCCGCTTCAGTCTCGTTCGATGCCTCGGCCGATTTGCGATGCCACCGCGCCTCGGCATCGTTGCCGCGCCAGCGCTCGTAATAGCCGTTGAGCGTGCCGATAATGCCCTTCGGCACGGCGAGGGTGACGATGACGAAGATCGCGCCGAGCAGGAACAGCCAGTAGGGCGCGAGGAAGCCGGACGTGAACACGGTCTTGAGGAAGTTCACCAGGATGGCGCCGACGGCAGCGCCGACGAGCGTGCCGCGCCCGCCGACCGCTACCCAGATCACCGCCTCGATCGAATTCGCCGGCGAGAATTCCGACGGATTGATGATGCCGACCTGTGGCACGTAGAGCGCGCCGGCGAGCCCCGCCATCGCCGCCGAGACGGTGAAGACCAGAAGTTTGAAATGCTCGACGCGGAAGCCCAGGAAGCGCGTGCGGCTCTCCGCATCGCGGATGGCGACGATGATCTTGCCGAACGATGTGGTCACCATCCAGCGCGCCAGCAGATAGGAGAGGATCAGCGATAGCGCGGTGAGGAAGAACAGTGTGGCACGCGTGCCCTGCGCCTGCACGTTGAAGCCCAAAATATCCTTGAAATCGGTCAGGCCGTTGTTGCCGCCAAAGCCCATGTCGTTGCGGAAAAAGGCCAGCAGCAGCGCATAGGTCATGGCCTGGGTGATGATGGAGAGATAGACGCCGGTGACGCGCGAGCGGAAGGCGAGCCAGCCGAAGACGAAGGCCAGCGCGCCGGGGACGAGAAAAATCATCAACAGCGCGAACGGGAACATGTCGAACCCGTACCAGAACCAGGGCAGTTCCTTCCAGTTCAGGAACACCATGAAGTCCGGCAGGATCGGATTGGCATAGACGCCACGCGTGCCGATCTGCCGCATCAGATACATGCCCATCGCATAACCGCCGAGCGCGAAGAAGGCGCCGTGGCCGAGCGAAAGAATGCCGCAATAGCCCCAGACGAGATCGAGCGAGACGGCGAGGATCGCATAGCAGAGATATTTGCCGATCAGCGCCATCAGATAGGTCGGCACATAAAACACCGACGTCGGCGGCAGCAACAGGTTGGACAGGGGCACGAACACGGCGACGGCAGCCATCACCGCCAGAAAGATCAGGCCCATGCCGTCGAGACGGGAAACGATGTATTTCGTGATCATGCTTCCACAGCCCTTCCCTTGAGCGCGAAAAGGCCACGCGGACGTTTTTGTATGAACAGGATCAGCAGGACGAGAATGCAGATCTTCGCCAGCACAGCGCCGGCGAGCGGCTCAAGGAACTTGTTGGCGATGCCAAGCGCGAAGGCCGACACCAGGGTGCCCCAGAGATTGCCGACGCCGCCGAAGACCACGACCATGAAACTGTCGATGATGTAGCTCTGGCCGAGATTGGGCGACACATTGTCGATCTGCGACAGCGCCACGCCGGCAATGCCCGCGAGCCCCGAGCCCAGCCCGAAGGTCAGCGCATCGACCCACGGCGTGCGGATGCCCATGGAGCTTGCCATGCGGCGGTTCTGCGTGACCGCGCGCATATGCAGGCCGAGCGCTGTCCATTTCAGGGCGGCGAGCAGAGCCAGGAACACAACCAGCGTAAAGACGATGATCCACATCCGGCCCCAGGTGATCGCCAGGCCGTAGAAATCGAACGCGCCCGACATATAGGACGGCGCGCCGACCTCGCGGTTGTTGGGGCCGAAGATCGTGCGCACCGCCTGCTGCAGGATGAGGCTGACGCCCCAGGTGGCGAGCAGGGTCTCGAGCGGGCGGCCGTAGAGAAAGCGGATGATGCCGCGCTCGATGCACACCCCGATCAGGCCGGTGACGAGAAACGCCAGCGGCAGCGCGATCGGCAGCGACCAGTCGAACAGGTTCGGTGCGCTGCCGCGGATGAAGTCCTGCACCACGAAGGTGGTGTAGGCGCCGATCATCACCATCTCGCCATGGGCCATGTTGATGACGCCCATGACGCCGAAGGTGATGGCAAGGCCGATGGCGGCCAGCAGCAGCACCGAGCCCAGCGAGAGGCCGTACCAGATGTTCTGCACATAGCTGATGAGCTTCAGCCGGCTCTCGATGGCGGCCACCGCGTCGTTGGCGGCGGTCTTCACGTCGGCGTCAGCCTTGTCGGGGATCGACCGCAGCGCGGCGATGGCGCCGATGTCGCCGCGGCCGCGCAGCACGTTGACGGCGTTCAGCATGTCCGTGCGCGAAGTGTCCGGCTGCGATAGCAGGATCGCCGCGCGGGCTTCCGTGAACGCCTTGGCGATGGCGGCGTTCTTCTCCACCTTGAGCGCGTTCTCGAGCGCCGGCAGCGCGGACACGTCGCGTGATTTGAAGATGCTGTCGGCAGCCTGCTGACGGCGGTTGGCATCAGGCGACAGCAGGGTCAAGGTGCCGATGGCCATCTCGATGCTGCGGCGCAGGCGGTTGTTGACGCGCACAACATCGATGCCGGCAGGTGCGGCAGCGAGTTTTGCGCCGGTGGCGGCATCCGAATAGGAATTGTCGGTCTCGCGCACATAGATCTTCTTCGTTTTCGCATCGAAGAAGAGGCGGGCATTGCCCAGCGCTTCCAGAACCTTCTGGGCATTGGGCGCGCCTGAGGTGGCGATGTCGTCGACAGCCGTCGCGGTCTCGCTGAAATCGTCAGCCGCGAATTTTTCAAGGGAGGCAGTGAAATCCGCGGCGTACACGGCAAGCGACGAAGACAGCGTCGCCAGAAAAACAGATAGGACAAGAACGGCAAACAGCCGAGCGTTTCGCAACATAACCGGCTTCTCCGCCGCCTTGATTCTGAGGAATTGCGTTGCAAGAAAACCGGCGGCCGCCCCGAGGAGGAGGGAAGTAGGCGGCCGCCGGACTTATGCGACTGCGCTTAGCTGCCGCACTTGTTGGTCTTGGTGTTGAAGTTGCCGCACTTCTTGCCGACCCAATCGGCTTCCAGATCCTTCGAACCGTCGAGGTAATCGGACCAGGCGTCGCCCGGCACGAGGTCCTTGGTCTTCCACACCACGTCGAACTGACCGTCCTTGCGGATTTCGCCGATCATGACGGGCTTGGTGATGTGATGGTTCGGAAGCATCTTGGAAATGCCGCCGGTCAGGTTCGGCGCTTCAATGCCCGGCAAAGCGTCGATCACCTTGTCCGGATCGGTCGTGCCGGCCTTTTCCACGGCCTTCACCCACATGTTGAAGCCGATCACATGCGCTTCCATCGGATCGTTGGTCACGCGCTTCGGATTCTTCGTGAACGCCTGCCACTTGGCGATGAACTCATCGTTGACCGGGCTCTTGACCGACTGGAAGTAGTTCCAGGCGGCAAGATGGCCGACGAGGTTTGACGTATCGACACCGACGAGTTCTTCTTCGCCGACCGAGAAGGCGACGACGGGAATATCGGTCGCCTTGATGCCCTGGTTGGCGAGCTCCTTGTAGAACGGCACGTTGGCGTCGCCGTTGATCGTCGAGACGACGGCGGTCTTCTTGCCGGCGGAGCCGAACTTCTTGATGTCGGAGACGATCGTCTGCCAGTCGGACTGGCCGAACGGCGTATAGTTGATCATGATGTCGGCATCGGCGACGCCCTTGGACTTCAGATAGGCCTCAAGGATCTTGTTGGTGGTGCGCGGATAGACATAGTCCGTGCCGGCAAGCACCCAGCGTTTCACTTCGCCGCCGTCCTTGCTCATCAGGTAATCGACGGCCGGAATGGCCTGCTGGTTTGGCGCGGCGCCGGTGTAGAACACGTTGCGCTCGCTTTCCTCGCCCTCGTACTGGACGGGATAGAACAGGATGTTGTTGAGCTCCTTGAACACGGGCAGGACCGATTTGCGGCTGACAGACGTCCAGCAGCCGAACACGGCCGCGACCTTCTGCTGGGCAACCAGTTCACGCGCCTTCTCGGCAAACAGCGGCCAGTTCGAAGCGGGGTCGACGACGACGGCCTCAAGCTTCTTGCCGAGCAGACCGCCCTTCTTGTTCTGCTCGTCGATGAGCATCAGCATGACGTCCTTCAACGTCGTTTCGCTGATCGCCATCGTGCCGGACAAGGAATGAAGGATACCGACTTTGATCGTTTCCTGCGCGAAAGCGGGAAGCGCGGCAGACATCATCATCGTTCCCCCGATGATGCCGGCTAGTAGGCCGCGCCTGCCTATCTTGATTGAGCTCATGAAGCACCCCTGTACTTGGCTTGATTGCCGTCAGGAGCTTCGCAAGCTTTGTGCCAAGGCTGATATTTCAGCTCATTGCGTTGATATAACTTGAGAAATTTGATCGCGACGCGGTTCGGTCTGGCAAAAATAGGCGCTTACAAAGCGCCTATAATTTCATCACTGCTCTTGAATCGGCGGATCAAATAATAGGCAGATCAGGAAAAAACTTGCGACTATTGGCGGCAACCTGCCGAGCCAGACCGCAAGATGATGACGAAACAAGCGGGCTGCGAATGCACCGGGTGTGAGGCCGCCACCTTCCCCACGTCATGCCCGCGCTTGTCGCGGGCATGACGGTGCGGAGATTGTGAGAGCAGTTACTAACGAGCCTTCGCCTCACGCCTGCGGGCATGGAGGATGAACTCCGTATAGCCGTTGGGCTGCTCGCGGCCCTTGAACACGAGATCGCAGGCGGCCTTGAAGGCGACCCCGTCATAGGCCGGCGCCATCGGCTTGTAGAGCGGATCATTCTCATTCTGCCGGTCGACCACGACCGCCATGCGCTTCATCGTCTCCATCACCTGGCCCTCGGTGGCGATGTTGTGCTGCAGCCAGTTGGCGATGTGCTGGCTGGAGATGCGCAGGGTGGCGCGGTCTTCCATCAGGCCAACGTCGTGGATGTCCGGCACTTTGGAACAGCCGACGCCCTGGTCGACCCAGCGCACCACATAGCCCAGAATGCCCTGGGCATTGTTGTCGAGTTCCTGCTGCACGGCGTCCGGCGGAAAATTCGATTGCGAGACCGGCAGGGTGAGAATGTCGTCGAGTTTGGCCTTCGGCCGCTTCGCCAACTCTTCCTGCCTGGCCGCCACATTCACCTGCAGATAGTGCAGGGCGTGCAGGGTCGCGGCTGTCGGCGAAGGCACCCAGGCGGTGTTGGCGCCCGCATTGGGATGGCCGATCTTCTGCGCCAGCATGTCGGCCATCCGGTCCGGCATCGCCCACATGCCTTTGCCGATCTGCGCCTTGCCGCGCAGCCCGTTGGCGAGGCCGACATCGACATTGTTGTCTTCATAGGCCTTGATCCATGGCGTGTTGCGCATGTCGTTCTTGCGCACCATGGGACCGGCCAGCATGTCGGTGTGGATTTCATCGCCGGTGCGGTCCAGAAACCCCGTGTTGATGAAAACGACGCGATCGGAAGCAGCCTGGATGCAGGCGGCGAGATTGATCGTCGTGCGCCGCTCCTCGTCCATGATGCCGATCTTCACCGTGTTGCGCGGAATGCCGACCAGATCCTCGACGCGGGAGAATATCTCGGCGGTGAAGGCGACTTCGTCCGGGCCGTGCATTTTCGGCTTCACGATATAGATCGAGCCGGTGCGGCTGTTGTGCAGCTCGCCGCCGCCGGCGAGATCATGCTTGGCGATCAGCACGCTGACGGCGGCGTCGAGCAGGCCTTCGGGGATTTCCTGGCCGGCGCTGTCGAGCACCGCATCCGTATACATGTGGTGGCCCACATTGCGGATCAGCATCAGGCTGCGGCCATGCAGCCGCAACGGACCACCGGCGGGCTTGGTATAGACGCGGTCACGATTGAGGTGACGTTCGACGGTCTTGCCGCCCTTGTCGAAGCTTGCGACCAGCGTCCCTTTGATCAGGCCGAGCCAGTTGCTGTAGATTTCCGTCTTGTCCTGCGCATCGACAGCGGAGACGGAATCCTCCATGTCCATGATCGTCGAAATAGCGGCTTCGAGCACGATGTCGGCGACGCCGGCTGCGTCTGTCTTGCCGATGAAATGATTGCGATCGATCACGACCTCGATGTGCAGCCCGTTCTTTGTGAGCAGGATCGCGGATGGCGCATCGGCAGCGCCGGTGTAGCCGGCGAACTGCGACGGATCGGCAAGCCCCGTCTTGCCGCCGGTCTTGAGTGAGACGGCGAGGGCGCCGGCAACGACGCTGTAGGACGTGGCGTCCGCATGCGAGCCGGTCGCCAGCGGCGCGGCACCATCGAGAATCTCGCGGCCCTTGGCGATGACCTTTGCGCCGCGAACGGGATTGTAGCCCTTGCCCGCTTCGGCGCCGCCGTCGCTGGGGATGGCGTCGGTGCCGTAGAGCGCATCGTAGAGCGAACCCCAGCGCGCATTGGCGGCGTTCAGCGCATAGCGGGCGTTGGAGGCCGGCACGACGAGCTGGGCGCCCGCGATGCGGGCGATCTCGTCATCGACATTCTTCGTGGTGATGGCCTTGGCGGCGGGCTCCGGCAGCAGGTACCCGATCTCCCTGAGGAAGGCTGTGTAGGCCTGCTGGTCGTGCGGTTTGCCGGCGTGCGCCGTATGCCAGGCGTCGATCTTGGCCTGCAAAGAGTCACGATGCGCCAGCAATGCCTTGTTGCGCGGTGCGAGGTCGGCGACGATCTTGGCGAAACCCTGCCAGAAGGCCTCGGCGCTGATGCCGCTGCCGACGCTGGCGACGAAATCCGCCAGGACTTTTTCGATCTTCAAACCGGCAATCTCGACACGTGACATCGTTATCCTGCTCCTGCCAACCAGTTTTCGCATTGCCCACGAATAGCATTTCATATGCCAGCCAGCTAAGCCTGTTTGGCCCACCCAGGCAAATTTTATGAGGGAAGCACGGTGTCAAAACGACAGAGCATCTATTCCGACGCGTTCGCGCACGTAAATCCGATCCCGGCCGCCTGCCGCATGGGTAATCTGGTGGTGACCGGCATCATCAACGGCGCCGACAACCACAATCCGGAAGCCCAGACCACGCTCGAGCAGCAGTGCGAAATCATGTTCGCGCGCATTCACGAGGTCATGAAAGCCGCCGGCGGCACCATCGACAATATAGTCAAGCTGAACGTCGGCATGACGGATCTCTCGCAGCGTAAGGTGCTCAATCATTTCTGGACGCAGATGTTTCCCGATCCAGCTCAGCGGCCCGTCCGGCAGACGACCCAGGTCGTGCTCGACCCCGGCAAGTTCGTCCAGTGCGATATCCTCGCCTGGATGGACTAGAGCATTTTTCGAGCGAAGTGGCTGCCGGTTCGCGTGAAGAAAATGCGTCAAAACAAAAACCTAGAGCTCGGTTCTGATTCCATCAGAACCGAAAAAGCTCTAGCTCAAAATGCGCTCTTTCAAAAAACGCAAAAAGAAAACCCCGGCGGATCGCTCCGCCGGGGCTAGAATTCAGCAGGCCTTTTCAGGATTACTCCTGGAACGCATCCTCGCGGGTCTTGCGGAAGCTCGGCAGGACGATCAGCAGGATCAGCGCCAGCGACATGAACAGGAGCACCAGCGAGATCGGACGCTCGACGAAGATCGTCGGGCTGCCGAACGACAGCACCATGGAGCGGCGCAGGTTTTCTTCCATCAACGGCCCGAGAACGAAGCCGAGAAGGAAGGGAGCGCATTCGCAGCCCAGCTTGTTGAAGACGTAACCCAGCACCGAGATGCCGGCCATCAGCAGAACGAGGAATGTACTCGAACTGATTGAATAGGCGCCGACGCAGCACAGGATCAGGATGCAGGGGAACAGCAGCCGGTAAGGCACCTTGAGCAGCGCCACCCACAGGCCGATGAGTGGCAGGTTGATGATGACGAGCATCAGGTTGCCGACCCACATGGAGGCGATCATGCCCCAGAACAGGGTCGGCTTTTCCGTCAGCAGGGCGGTGCCCGGCGCAATGCCCTGGATCATCATCGCGCCGACCATGATCGCCATCACCGGCGTCGATGGGATGCCCAAGGTCAGCAGCGGGATGAACGAGGTCTGGGCGCCGGCGTTGTTGGCCGATTCCGGACCAGCGACGCCTTCCACGGCGCCCTTGCCGAACATGGCCTTCGACCTGGAGATCTTCTTCTCCAGCGTGTAGCTCGCGAACGAGGAGAGCACCGCGCCGCCGCCCGGCAGGATGCCGAGGAACGAGCCGATGAGCGTGCCGCGCAAGACGGCGGGCACGGCGAGCTTCGCCTCTTCGCGCGTCGGCCACAGACTGTCGATCTTCTGTGTCGAACTTCGGTCCTCAAGTTTTTTCTCGAGGTTCCCCATCATTTCGGCAAAGCCGAACAGGCCCATGGCCAGGGGCACGAAGTCGATGCCGTCATACAGTTCCGAAACGCCGAAGGTGAAGCGTGTCACGCCTGCCTGCGTGTCCGTGCCGACGAGGCCGAACAACAGGCCGAGAATGACCATGGCGACAGCCTTGATGACCGACCCGTTGGCCAGCACGACAGCGGCAACGAGGCCGAACAGCATGAGCGAGAAATATTCCGGCGACCGGAATTTTTCCGCAAACCCTGCAAGCACCGGCGCAAAGGCGGCAATGACGATGGTGCCGACACAACCGGCGAAGAACGAGCCGAGAGCCGCGATGGTCAACGCTGCGCCGGCGCGTCCGCGCCGGGCCATCTGATAACCGTCGATACAGGTTATGACCGATGAGGTTTCACCTGGCAGGTTGACCAGGATGGCCGTGGTCGAACCGCCATATTGCGCGCCGTAGTAGATGCCGGCGAGCATGATGAGCGAGCTCAGCGGATCGAGGCCGAAGGTAATCGGCAACAGCATGGCGATCGTGGCGATCGGTCCGATGCCCGGCAGCACGCCGACGAGCGTGCCGAGCAGGCAGCCGATCAGACAGAAGAGAAGGTTTGCCGGCGTAACGGCTGCCCCGAAGCCCGTGGCAAGATTTGCAAAGACGTCCATATCAGGGGCTCCACATCCAGGGCGTCATCGACTGGCCGAGCAGATAGATGAACAACACCACCGAGAGAATTGCCGCACCGGCGGCAAGCAGGAAAGCTTCCTTCCAGTTCACTTCCTGGCTGGCGAAGGCAGCCACCAGACCGGAGACGAAGACGGTTGGCGCGAGGCCGACACGCTCGATCAGCAGACCGAACAGGACGATGCCGGCCAGCACGAAGATCTGCGGGCGCAGCCGGCCGGGCGGAATGGCGGTGCCATCAAATGTCAGGCCGCGGAACACGATAATCAATCCGAGGATGACGAGAATCCAGGAGAGCGTCGTCGGCAGAAAACCCGGCCCCATGCGGGTCGCCGTCCCGAACGCATAATTATGCCCCAGGAAGAGTGCCAGCACTCCAAAACAAATAAAAAGTATGCCCGCCCAGAAGTCCTGCGGGCTTTTGACTCGCACCATCGATAGTCTCCCCTGAATTTTGTGATCTTTGTTGCCTGAACGCGCTGTTACAGTGGCGGGGCGATGCCCGCGACTGTACCAACCTGATCAGGCGTCTCACAATCCTGTGCTCTGATTTCGGTCTCCCCCCACCGCTGAAAGGATCAATGTCCATTCAGCGCCGCTGGCTTTCGTATCTCTCATTGTGCCGCCATGTGCAAACCGTTCTGAAAACCTGGCTGTAGTTTCTGGCGCCGTAAGGCGATGTATTTTGTTGCGTCGCACAACCGGAGCAGGCCTCTCACAGCGCGGTCTCTTTGTCCGGATCGGAATCGGCCCCATCGCCGTCTGTTGTAATCTCGTCGGTCTCCGGCAGCGGATGGGGCGTTGGCCCATTGGTCCGCAGCTGGCGCAGGAGGACTCTCAATTGCTGGCGCAATTGTTCGGTCGCCTCCGGCGCCATCCACTTCAGGGCCTCGGCCTCGACCTGTTCGGCGATGGCTGTGCCCTGTTTGAGGGTTTCCCGGCCGGCCGGCGACAAGGTCATATGGAGGATGCGGCGATTGTCTTCGCTGATCGAGCGCTCGATCAGGCCGCGCTTCAACATGCCTGCGACGATCTGGTTCATCGTCTGCGGCGTGACGAAAAAGCGCCGGGCGAGTTCGGCGGACGACAGCCCGGAGTAGCGGTCGAGCAAGCCCAGGATGGTGAATTGAATGCCGGTCATATTCAGGCAGCGGAACTGGCCCTCGAGCCGCGAACGCAAAGCCTGGCCGGTCTGGTTCAGCAGATAGATGATGCTGGGCAATGTTTCTGACACGATTCATCCTCCCTTGACGTCATCTGCCGGGCTGATTTAAGGGTCCCTTATATTAAACCAAGGGAGGACGTACAAGATGACAGAAACAACCACTAGCACACAAAAATGGGGCAAGGACGTTGTCTTCACCATTGAGGACGGGATTGCCTGGGTAAAACTCAACCGCCCCGAAAAGCGCAATGCCATCAACCCCGGCATTGTTTTCGAGATGAATGCGGTTCTCGACGAGCTGGAAATGAACGATGCCTGCCAGGTTGTCGTGATCTCCGGCAATGGCGATACGTTTTCTGCCGGCCAGGACCTCAAGGAATATTTCCGTGAGCCGGCAAGCTGGCATCCCATCGAGCGCGAGCGGATGATGAAGGCCAATGCCAACTGGCAGTGGCGCCGGCTGATGTATTATCCCAAGCCTACCATCGCCATGGTCAACGGCTGGTGCTTTGGCGGCGCCTTCCAGGTTCTGCTCGGCTGCGATCTCGCCATCGCCGATGTCGATGCGCGCTTCGGCCTGTCCGAAATCAACTGGGGCATCATCCCCGCCGGCATCGTCACCAAATCCGTCGCCATGGCGCTGATGCAGCGCAAGGCGCTCTATTACATCATGACCGGCGAGAACTTCGATGGCCGCGAAGCCGAGAACATCGGCCTCGTGAACTTCGCGGTTCCGAAGGATCAGCTCGTCGAGCGCACGAAGAAACTCGCTGCCGTTCTGATGGAGAAGAACCCGCACGTCCTGCGCGCCTGCAAGGTGGGCTATCACTACGTCCGCGACATGCAGTGGGACATGGCCGCGGAATACCTGCATGCGAAATCCGATCAGGCAAAATACATGGACCCGGAAAAGGGCGCCGCCAAGGGCATGAGCCAGTTCATCGATGAAAAGCTCTATCGCCCCGGGCTTGGCGCTTACGACCGGAAGCGGTAAACTTCGAGAGGAGACAAAAAGGAGGAGAACGCATGCCGATCGTGAAACAGGTTTTAGGGATCGGGGCAGCGTTATCAGTCCTTTTTGCAGCGAACTTCGCCCACGCCACGCCGGACGCGGCGGAGTGGGCGAAGATCGTCGAGGCGGCGAAAAAGGAAGGCAAGGTCGTCGTTTATTCGGGCTATGTGTCGCCCAATACGCATAAGGCGATCGGCGACGCCTTCGAAAAAGAATATGGCATCAAGGTCGAATATTTCATGGCGCGCGGCGGCGAGTTGCGCGAACGCGTCCGCATCGAGCAATCGACGGGCCGCTTTCTTGCCGACGTGTCGCACAATGCGCTGACGCAGACAGCGGGCGAAAACCGCATCGAGAATTCGCTGGTGCCCCATGGCGGCCTGCCCGACATGAAACGCCTCAAGCCCGATTTTGCGGCGCGCGCCGACGACACCGTGGTGCCGATCTTCACCATCAATTACGGCTTTCTCGTCAACACCAACCTGGTCAAGCCGGGCGAAGAGCCGAAGGGCTGGCGCGATCTGCTCGATCCGAAATGGAAAGACAAGATCCTCAGCGACGACCCGCGCGCCTCAGGCGGCGGCCGTGTCATGTTCCATATGACCTATGACAAATGGGGCGCGGAATTTCACCAGAAACTGGCGGCGCAGAACCTCGTCTTCGTGCGCGATTACAACGAGGCGACCCGGCGCGTCGCCCGTGGCGAATATCCCATCTACATTCCGCTCATTCTGGGCGACTACGCCAAGATCAAGCCCCTGCCGGTCAAATATGTGATTCCCGAAGAGGGCGCGACCTACGGCTCTTATGGCGTTTCCATATTCCGCAATGCGCCGCACCCCAATGCGGCGCGGGTTTTCGCCAATTTCTATTTCTCCGACACCGCCCAGGCGGTCTACGCCAATGATGGCCACGGCATCGTCATTTCCGATCTCAAGGAAAAGCTGAACCCCGAAGCCGAAGCGCTCGCCAATGTGAAGCCGCTGGTGCCGGAAGACTTCACCCGCATCCAGGTGATGTTCGACCGCGCCAAGGAGATTTATAAGTAGACAGCCTCGCCACCTCCGCAGCGTCATGCCCGCGCTTGTCGCGGGCACCCACGCCGTGGTGAGCAGTCACGCTGCAAGAATAGCGCGGCCCATCTTCTGTAAGAGTAAGGCAGCGTCACCGCGTGGATGCCCGCGACAAGCGCGGGCATGACGGCGAGGCTGTTGATCGGCTCTTCGCTATATCTTCTGCGGCGTCGTCCTGTCCGCTTGTTTGAAAAACGCCCGCGCATGCGCGACGATGTCGCCATCGCCGGGATGGTCTGCGGCTTCCACACCGGCGATGATTTTCGCGATCGTGGGATCGTGCGCCTCGATATGTTTCACCAGTTCATGCTTGGCATTCGCCGGGCCGATGATCAGGACGGCCTGCGACTTCGCCATTTCGGCGGCAACCGCATGCAGAAACTTCTCGTCTTCGGCCGCATGGCCGCTGCCGATCGAATTGGCGTGATGATGGATATGGACATGTGGATCTGAGGCATGAACCACTTTCTCGCTGGTATCGGTGGGGCTGAAATGAAAGATCTTCGCCTCCTTGTGGTCGATCCAGACGACGGCGTGGAAATGGTCAGCCAAATGTTCAACCATGGGCTTGCCTCTCATGAAAATGCGGTGGGCGCAGTCTAGACCTTCGCCGCGACAGGTCAAAGTCGCAAGCACACGATCTTGCCGTCTCCGTTGATTTAAGTCAGTCTGCTCGCCGACCCGCAAAGCCCCACAGAACGGGCGCGGGACCAGGGAGGAACCGACATGGGCTTGCCGTGCTCAATTCGCGTTGCCGTTGCCACCGTCATGCTGGCCTGTTGTGCGTCCGCCCATGCCGCTGATAGCGCGCTCATCGCCGCCGCGAAAAAGGAGGGCCGTGTTGTCTGGTACACGACGCTCATCATCAACCAGTTCGCCCGTCCCGCCGCCGAGATGTTCGAAAAGAAATACGCCATCAAGGTCGATTACGTCCGCGCCGACCCAACGGCGATCGCCCTGCGGTTGATCAACGAAGCCAAGGCGGGGCAGGTGCAGGCCGATATCTTCGACGGCTTCGGCGTCTCGGCCCTGGTCAAGGACGGATATGTGGAGAGCTGGCTACCCGAGGCGATCAAGCGCTATCCGCAGGAGTTGTACGATCCGAAGGGCTATTGGGTTGCTTCCAATCTCTATGTTCTGACGCCGGCCTTCAACACCAGCCTCGTTGCCAAAGGCAGCGAGCCAAAAACCTTCGCCGATCTGCTCGACCCGAAATGGAAAGGCAAGATGGCGTGGAGTTCGCGCGTCTCGGCATCGAGCGCGCCGGGCTTTGTCGGTTCGGTCCTGACCGAAATGGGCGAAGAGAAGGGCATGGACTATCTGAAGAAACTGGCCGGCCAGAACATCGCCAACATCGATGCCTCGGCACGCCAGATCGTCGACCAGGTGATCGCCGGCGAATATGCGATCGCGCTGCAGACGTTCAATCACCACTCGGTCATCAGCGCGTCCCAGGGCGCACCTTCGGCCTGGATTCCCATGCAGCCGGCGATGACGACGCTTAACGTCGTGTCGCTCACCTCGAAGAGCCCGCATCCCAATGCGGGCAAGCTGTTTCTGGAGTTCCTGCTGTCGGAAGACGGACAGAAACTGTTCCGCGACGCCGATTACATGCCGTCCGATCCGGCCATTCCGCCGCGCGATCCCACCTTGCGGCCCGACACCGGCAAGTTCAAGGCGAAGTATTTCACGCCCGATGAACTCGACGCCGCCATGCCAAGATGGGCTGAAATCTATCAGCGGCTGTTTCGTTAGAAGGACGGGGCGTAAGGCAGGATCTCTCCACCGCGTCATGCCCGGCCTTGTGCCGGGTACCCACGCCGAGACGTTGCTGCGCGTTGCAAGAAAGACTCGCGATGATGACATGAAAGCGTCATTCGCTCGCCTAACCCACACGCACGGCGTGGATACCCGCGACAAGCGCGGGCATGACGGAGAGGTCGCGGCGTGTCGCCCCGCGTCGGGAATGACACCGCAGGTTTCACCAAACGCTAGGGCAGCACGTCGCGGATCACTTCTTCCGTCGTGCGGACATCGCCAAAACTCTGGTAGAACGACGTCAGGCCGGCCTGATGGTCTTCCGGATAGCGCGCCCCATTGGCGTCCGAAACCATGATGACCTTGTAGTCGCGCATCATCGCGTCGCGCGCCGCGCTCTCGCAGCACATGTTGGTGGCCGTGCCGGTGACGATCAGGCTGTCGATGCCGCGCGCCTGCAGCACCTCTTCGATGTTGGACGCGCCAGCGATGAAGGGGCTGAAGCGGCTCTTGTAGAGAACCTCGTCGCCCGGCTGGATGTCGAGGTCCTTGTGAAATTCATGGCCCGGATGGCCGGGAGACAACTGGTCGCGATGATTGGCGCCCTTCTCCGGCGTGAAGAAATTGTCGTGATAGATGGCCCAATGGCTCTTGCCGTCGGCGCCGGCGGTCATGCCGACCCACATGACGACGCCGCCCTGTGCGCGTAGGTGGCGCGCAATGGCATTGATGTTGGGGATCATGCCGACCACGGAGGCGATCTCGCCGACATAGAAATTCTGCATGTCGATCACCAGCAGGGCGGTGCGCTTGGGCTCGAAGCGGTCATAGACCGTCAACCGGCCACGCTTGGCCATCACCCGGTCGATCACATATTGGGGAAAATCGTAAGGGGTTGTCATCGCGCTTCATCCACTGTCGCTGCCAATTTCGGCGCATATCGCTGCCTGCCAACTGTCATGTCAATGGTGGTTGTCCGTATGGACCAAAGTGGGCAGAACTTCAGGTTGAGTTTAAAATCGCCATGATCCGGCGGGGGCGCGTTTTTGCCTCGCATTGCAGGCTTTTCTTTCGTTCACCGATCTTTAGAGTGCGCCCCGATACCGGGCCGCGCCGGATTTTCGCGCCGCCCTGAGGGGAAAAGGGAGAACGGGAATGAACCAGCTACTATCAAGACGCAGACTTCTTGCCGCTACCGGCGCCACAGCCACGTCGGCCTTGCTGGCCCCCGGCTCGGGTTTCGCGGAGCAGTTTCCGAGCCAGGACTTCCGCGTCATCTGCGCCTTTCCGCCGGGCAGCGGCGCCGACGTCCTGGTGCGCTTCTTCGCCGAGGAACTGCGCAAGAAGTCCGGCCGCACGGTGATTGTCGAGAACAGGGTGGGCGCGGCGGGCAATATCGCCGCCGAGGCGACGGCGCGCGCCAAGCCCGACGGCTATACCATCCACATTCACGCCGGCAGTTCGACGGCCGCGAATTTCCACCTGTTCAAGAAACCGCCGATCAATCCGTCGAAGGAGCTGCAGGTCGCGGCAACCTTGAACCAGCAGCCGTTCATGGTCGTCGTCGATGCCAAAAGCCCTTACAAGAATCTCAAGGAACTGACGGCCGCCATGCTCAAAAAGGGCGACAAGGCGAGCTATGCGGATTCCAACACCACCGGCAAGGTGATGGGCGAGCTCTACAAGGTCGCCACCGGGGTCAAGGCTGTCGAGATTCCCTATCGCACCGCCGCCGACAGCATCAATGATTTCTCCACCGGCGCTGTCGATTACGGCATGATGGATCCGCAATCGGCCATTGCCAACTCCATGGCCGGCCGCTGGCGCATGCTGGCCGTCAGCACGGAAAAGCGGATGGAAGCCGTTCCGGATCTGCCGACGATGACGGAAGAGGGGGTGCCCGGCGTCGAACTGTTCGGCTGGTTTGCGGCCATGGTGCCGATTGCGACGCCGCGCCCCGTGGTCGATCAGTTGAACAAATGGTTCAACGAGATTGAAGCCGCCCCGGAAACCAAAAAATTCCTCAATACTTACGGCGGCGATCCCTGGATCACCACGCCCGATCAGGGCCAGGCGCAGCTCGTCAAGGACCAGGCCGCCTGGGAAGGCTATGTGAAGGCGGCCAAAATCGAGCCGCAATAGCAAGACGATCCAGCGAATGCTCTAGTTTTTTAGTAGACTAGAGCATCAAGCTCCTGACTCTTTCTGACACGACCAATCTTGCAACCGGCCTGACGTCGCACGATATAGCCGGTTGCAATTTGCAGACTGATTCCGTTTCGCGGTTTCGGCAAAAGCAACGTCCGCGACAGGCAGCTCATGCAATCGATCGTCTCCGTTTCCGGCCTCAGCAAGGTCTATGCATCCGGATTTCATGCCCTCAAAAACGTCGACCTTGAAATTCGTCGCGGCGAAATCTTCGCGCTGCTTGGCCCCAACGGCGCGGGCAAGACGACCCTGATCGGCATCACCTGCGGCCTGGTGCAGCCGACCTCCGGCAAGGTGCTGGCCGACGGCCACGACATCATCACCGACTTTCGCGCCGCGCGCTCGAAGATCGGCCTGGTGCCGCAGGAACTGTCGACGGACATGTTCGAGACCGTGTGGAGCACGGTGAGCTTCAGCCGCGGCCTGTTCGGCAAATCCCCGGCGCCCGCCCATATCGAAAAGGTGCTGCGCGACCTCTCCCTGTGGGACAAGAAGGACAACAAGATCGCGACCCTTTCGGGTGGCATGAAGCGCCGCGTGCTCATCGCCAAGGCGCTGGCGCACGAGCCTGCCATCCTGTTTCTCGATGAGCCGACGGCCGGTGTCGATGTCGAGCTGCGCCGCGACATGTGGGAGCTGATGCGGCGACTGCGTGAAACCGGCGTCACCATCATCCTCACCACCCATTACATCGAGGAAGCCGAGGAGATGGCCGATCGTATCGGCGTGATCAACAAGGGCGAGATCATCCTTGTCGACGACAAGGTCAGCCTGTTGAACAAGCTGGGCAAGACGCAGTTGACGATCGAGCTGAAGGCGCCGCTGGCGCAGATGCCGCCGGAACTGTCGGACCTGCCTGTCGAACTGTCCGCCGATGGTGCGGCCCTGGTCTATACGACCAATGGTCAGGATGGCGGCAAGGCTGGAGATCGCGGCAGCATCGCCGAATTGCTGCGCCGGCTTGGCGCGCTCGGCGTGGATTTCAAGAACCTCGAAACGCGGCGAAGTTCGCTCGAGGATATTTTCATCGATCTGGTGAGGGCGCGGTCATGAACTTGCACGCCATCCGCGCCATCTATATTTTCGAGCTCTCCCGCACCTGGCGCACGCTGTTCCAGAGCATCGCCTCGCCGGTGCTGTCGACCTCGCTCTATTTCATCGTCTTCGGCTCGGCCATCGGTTCGCGCATGCAATCGATCGATGGCATCAATTACGGCGCCTTCATCGTGCCGGGCCTCATCCTGCTGACCTTGTTGACCGAGAGCATTTCCAACGCGTCCTTCGGCATCTACATGCCGAAGTTCACGGGCACCATCTATGAAATGCTGTCCGCGCCCGTGTCGGTGCTGGAAGTCGTCATCGGCTATGTCGGCGCGGCCGCCACCAAGTCGATCATTCTGGGATTGATCATTCTCGTCACGGCGAGGCTGTTCGTGCCGTTCGAGATCGCCCATCCCTTCGTCATGATCAGCTTTCTGGTGTTGATCGCCGTCACCTTCAGCCTGTTCGGCTTTCTGCTCGGCCTGTGGGCCGACAGTTTCGAGAAATTGCAGATCGTGCCGATGATGGTGGTGACGCCGCTGACCTTCCTCGGCGGCTCGTTCTATTCCATCGACATGCTGCCGCCGCTCTGGCGCACGATCACCCTGTTCAACCCGGTCGTCTATCTGGTCAACGGCTTCCGCTGGGCGTTTTTTGGCATCGCCGACGTCAACGTGACCATCAGCGTGGCCATGACGGTTGTTTTTATGCTGGCGTGTCTCGCGATTATCTGGTGGATTTTCCGCACGGGGTACAAATTGCGGAGCTAAGCGTCCATCCTCATCCGACCCTTGCTGCGCAAGGGGCGGATGAGGATGGCGGCCACGCTCACTCGAACCGCGGCGTGACCTTCAGATAGAATTTCGACATCTCCGGCCGCAGGCGGTCCATCACTTCCTTGTTGAGGTCGGTCTGCGGCTTTGCTTCGGGCGGCAGCAGCGAGAAATACTTCGTATCCTTCGTCTGCTCGGCAAATTCAGCTTTGGCCTTCTGTAGCAGCTCCGGCGAGGTGAGGAGATCGAGCGCCGAGGCGGCCATCACCTTGGTCGCGGCCACCATGCCCTTGTGCGCCATCGTGCTGGTCGGCGTCACCGCCGCCGGCCAGGCGTGATAGCCGATGCCGGGCACGCTGCCCGGATAGGTCATCAAGCCCGTCGGCACATTCCACGTATAGTCACCGATATCGTTCGACGAGAACGACTGCGGCCGCGATCCCGACGGCGGCAGCGCGGTGGCGAGGCCGACTTCCTTCTGGTTGTTGGCCTTCTGGAATTCCTTGGCGAAGGCGACTTCCTCGTCGCTCCACTTCGGCAGGCCGACGGTCTCCATATTCTTGCGGATGCCTTCGCTGATCGCCTTGTTGCCGAGCTGCGGCCAGGCTGAGGCGATCACATCCGGCGGATCCATGGTCGTGCCGGTCATCAGCGCCGCGCCTTCGCCGATCTTGACCAGCTTGTCGAAATTCTCCTTGGCGGCCGCCGCCGTCGCGTCACGCACGAACCACCAGATCTTGCCGAGATCGGGAATGATATTGGGCTGGATGCCGCCGGCGACGATCGTGCGATGGGTGCGGGAGGTTGGTCTCAGGTGCTCGCGCAATTTGTCGAGACCGATATCCATCAGCTCGACCGCATCGACCGCGTCCTTGCCGTCCCATGGGTTGACCGCGCCATGGGCGGTTTTGCCATGGAACGTGAAAGTGGCGCTGATCGCCGCGTAATTCTGCAGGCCCCAGCCAGTGTTGAAATTATCGCCGATATGGACGATCAGCGCCGCGTCGACATCCTTCAGATAGCCGGCGCGCACCAGGAACGGCCGGCTGGCAAGCTGCTCTTCCGCCGGCCCAAGCGACAGCATGATCGTGCCCGGCAGCTTGTACTGCTCCATTACCTTTTTCAGCGCGAACATGGCGCCTGCCGTGATGCCGGCATGGGTGTTGTGGCCTTCCATATGGCCGGGCGCGCCGGCGACCATGGGCTTGCGCGGGATCGAGCCTGGCGTCTGCGAGCCTTCCGGCAGCGCGTCGATTTCGCTGGCGATGAGGATGGTCGGCTTGCCGCTGCCCCACTTGGCCCACAGATTGGTGGGCATGCCGGCGCCGCCGAGTTCGACAGTGAAGCCGGCGGCTTCCAGGGTGTCCTTCAAGAGCTTCGTGCTCTGGACTTCCTGCATGCCGGGTTCGGCATAAAAGAACACTGCGTCGCCGATGTCGGCGATCTGCTTGGCGTTGCGGTCGATGACCTGGAAGGCGGTGGTCTTGGGATCGTCGGCGGCGCGCGCCGGAGCGGTGGCGAGAATGCTCAATCCGACCAGCGCCGAGCTCATGAGAAGCTGCCGGCCAATGTTCCGTTCCTGCCGCATGTGGTGACCTCCAGTTATGTCTGGCGCCTAAGCTATCATCGCGGACGCAGTTAGCAATCCTCAGGCGTGGATCGCGACGCAGGCTCCCAGTCTTGCCGCCAGACGGGATCGTTCCTCCTCGCTCAGGACCAGTCCGGGCAGGCGCAATTCGTCGGGATAGTTTCGCATGAGATTCAGCGCGCATTTGATCGTCGCGGGCGTCGGATCGTTCGAGACCTCGCGCAGCAATCCGACAAGCCCATCCTGAATGCGTCGGGCCGCCGCAAAGTCGCCGTCCAGGCAGGCATGCGCAACCCGCGCGCAGGCGCGCGGCGCGACATTCGCCAGAGTGGAGATGCAGCCATGGCTGCCCTGCGCCATCGACGCCACTGTCAGCCAGTCGTCGCCACACAGATGGACCATGTCGCGATCGATCGCGTTGCGCCGCACCAGAACGCGCGTCAGATCGCCGCTGCCTTCCTTGATGCCGACGACGAATTCGAGATCGCAAAGCCGTTTGATGGTCTCGAGCGAAAGGTCCGTGGCCGAGCGTGATGGCGTATTGTCGATCACCATCGGCATGCGGATGGCGTCATGGATGGCCATGAAATGCCGGAACAGACCTTCCTGCTGCGGCTTGTTGTAATAGGGCACGATGACCAGATGGCCGTCCGCGCCCAGGTCGAACGCGTCATTGGCGAGACAGATGGCTTGCGTCGTGCTGTTCGATCCGGTGCTGGCGAGCACGCGCACCCGGCCTGCCGTGCAATCCACGCAGGCTTGCAACACGCGCCTTTGCTCGGCAGGGCTGAGCGACGCGCCTTCGCCCGCGGCCGCCGCCGGCACGATCCCGTCGATGCCGCTTTCGATCTGCCATTCCACAAGGTCGCGAAACGACGCCTCGTCGAATTTCCCGGCTTTGAACGGCGTCACGATCTCGGTGATGCAGCCGCTAAAAAGAACGTCCATTTGCGTTTCACCCCAACTGTCATCCCCGACGCCTGCGTAGCGGGCGAGCGGGGATCCAGACCTGATGATTCAACCATCAACACACAACATCGCAGCGGCTGCGTCGCCTGGTTTCCCGCTCGCGCCTGCGGCGCGTCGGGAATGACACTGGTTAGCGAAGCGTGAGGTAATCCGCGCACCAGCGCCGGGCGTTGACCTTGATCCAGGTCTTCGCGCCGGCCTCCGATTGGAAGTCATGCCATTCGACGGTCGTGCCATTGCGCAACGTGATCGTGACATACCAGCCGCCACGACCGCGCTGTACGGAAAATGCGATCCCGTGAATAGTCTCCTGAACGCTGCCGCATGGCGGCAGCGCAGCTTGAGAGCCATGTTTAGGAGCGGGCTTGAACATGTGGTGGGGCGACATCTGCGTCGGCATGGAAGGGCAGGCCGTCCGCGTCCCAATTCGTAAGCACCTCGTCGACGACCTTGATCGTGGCGGCGCGGTTCGCGGTTTCGAAACGCGCATACCGCAACGCCTCGGTGCGGCTGCTGAAGACGCCGCCGTAAAGATCATGCGTTTCGGCGACGAGCCAGCCGCCGCAGCGGCTGCGGCCGATGACGAAATCGAGCGCGGGAGGAGGGCGCAGGGAACCGTTGTCCTAGACGCCCTCCCATACGATGAACAGCGCAAAGCCGATCCAGATGGCGATGGCGGCGGCAACCGCCATGTCCGTCAGCAATCCGGTCTGCCGATCCCGGCTGTAACGGGAATGATGGATGAAGTGGGCTGGTCGATCGTGCATCTGACGCTCCTCGATGGCCCGGCAACCCTGGGCCTCGGCGGGGTCAGGTGATAGGCGACATGCCGATAAGAAGGCCATACGGGCTTTGCAGCGCCCGTATAAACGGAGCATAAAGAGGGAGACCATCAGAAGCGGACGCCGGTGATCTGCGCGGAGACATCCCACAGGCGCGCGGCGACCGATGCGTCGAGCGATGCTTTTGGCAGCCTGGCGTCCGATGGATAGCCGCGCGTTTCGCCCAGTCTGTCCGGACCATAGTAGCCGCCCGGTCTCGCCGTTTCAGATGTCGCGGCAAACAGCGTCGGTAAAGCGCCTTGCGCCGCCGGCTGAAACAGAAACCACAGGAAACGTCGCGCAAGGGCCGCGCCGCTGGCGGACCCCGCCCCATTCGGCAACAGGTCCGTGCGTGAAACGCCGGGATGCGCCGCGATGCTCGTCACGCCCCAGCCCGCCGCTTCGCTGCGGCGCTGAAGTTCGAACGCGAACATCAGGCAGGCGAGCTTGGACTGGCTGTAAACCTGCATCGGCTTGTAACCGCGCTCGGCCTGCAGATCGTCGAAATCGATCGTGCCGCTCCGGGCGGCAACGCTTGAGAGCGTAACGATGCGCGCGCTCCGGCCTTTGCGCAGCAGCGGCAGCAGGTGCGCGGTCAGCGCAAAATGGCCGAGGTAATTGGTGCCGAACTGCAGTTCAAAGCCGTCGTCCGTTGTCCGGCGTGCCGGCGGCGTCATCACGCCCGCATTGTTGATGAGGACGTCGAGATGGTCGCGTCCGGCGCGCAGGCGTTCACCGAAGGCGGCGACGGAGCGCAGGTTCGCCAGATCGAGCACTTCGAAGTTGACGGTTGCGCCGGGTACGGCCTGGCGGATTCTGGCGATGGCCTCCGCGCCTTTGGCGGGATTGCGGCCGGCGAGGATCACATCGGCCCCGGCGCGGGCCAGGGCGAGCGCATCCTCATAGCCAAGGCCGCCGGTTCCGGTGACGACGATCGAGCGTCCGCGCTGGGCCGGGATATCGGCTGCTGTCCACCTGGACATGATTGTTCTCCGTGTCGACTGCTGATGATCGAGCACTGGAGGGCTAAGGTTGCGGGAACCTTGCGGGACCGCATGAACCTTCAAATATCTTGCTTATTCCTCCATAGACCTGTGCAATCGCTGCAGGCCGGCTCCATCCATATCCGCCCGCCGGAGTGTCCAATGCGGATTTTGTCCTTGCCGTTCGTCGCTTTGCTGATGCGGATGTTGCTGGTCAGTCTGGCCACGGCCGGACTGGCCACGGCTGCGGAAGAGCCGGCCATTGACCGGATCGGCGTGCCGGGGCCGGTTGTGTTTGACGGCAAGGCCTATGTGCTGGTGTGGACGTCGAATCCTTCCAGCGGCTATTTCAAGCAGGAATACCTGGCCGCGGGACAGGATGTGGCGACCTATACCGAAATGATCATGATCGACGTGCTCGAAACCGGCGTCGATGTGGCAACCGCGGTGACCTCGCAGGTGCAGTTTCTGAAACAGCGCAAGGTCCAGGACTCGATGGCCAATATGGCGGTCATCGACAACAAGACGACCGGCGAGATGCTGCTCGACTTCATCATCAGCGATGACAGCAGCGGCAAATCCATCGTTGAATGGAACGCCTATCGCTACAGGCCGCATACGGGCAAGGACGGCAGAAAGGGCGTCGTTCTGTTCGCGCTCAGCCGCCGCGCCTATAATGACGACATTGACGGCTTTCTGAAAGGACTGCGCAGCCTGCGTGTCGCCTACATCAACAAGGTCGCGCAGTACACGCTTCCGGTTGTTGAGACATCGTCAGGGCCTTAATCCGATTCATAATTCTGCTATCGCAGGAAAACTAACAGAAGCCCTCATCCTGAGGAGCGCCTGAAAGGCGCGTCTCGAAGGACGGGGGCGATAGCACGCATCTCTCCACCGCGTCTTTCAGGTACGACGTGAAGGTTGCTGCCTGTCGCCCCGTCCTTCGAGACGCACGCTACGCGTGCTCCTCAGGATGAGGGCTTCTGTTGGCTTTCAAAGTGCTCGGACAGTCGGTGAACTATCAGTCAGACTCTCACGCTGCAACGCTCTTCATCTCAGCGGCGAGGATCGTATAGCAGGCAAGCCAGCTCGCGCGGGTCTCGTCGGTAAACTCCGGCCCCAGACCCTGCTCAAGCGTCCAGATCAGTGCCGCGCCGACGGTGTCGTAATGTTCGTCCTTGACGCCATAGCCGGTGTGACGCCGCGCCAGGTCGCGCACCGCCGGCGTGAGTTCGTCGAGCCGGTGCAGGTTGGTGATGACGGTCGCGAGCATCGCCATCAGCTTGCGGCCTTGTTCCGCCATGTCGCCCTTGAAGAGCGGCCGCAGCGACGGGTCGAGCGTGAACAGCCGATCGTAGAACAGCGCCGCCGCTGCTTCGGAAATGGGCACAACCTTGGCGAAGCTGGATTTTACGAGATCGATTTGGGCAGGTTGCATGGGAGCCTCCATCGCTCATTTGATGAAGCAACTCCCATGCCTTCCTGCGTCACACCACCATGCCTTTCGCCAGCTCGCTGACCTGCCGCTCGAACAGCGCCCGGTAGGCGCCGTTCTCGTGGCGCAGCAGCGCCTGGTGCGTGCCTTCCTCGACCACCTTGCCGCGGTCGAAGACGAGGATGCGGTCCATCGCCCGCACCGTCGAGAGACGGTGAGCGATGACGATGGCGGTGCGGCCGACCATCAGCCGCTCCATCGCCTCCTGGATCAAGGCCTCCGATTCCGAATCCAGGCTCGAGGTCGCCTCGTCCAGGATCAGGATCGGCGCATCGGCCAGGAAGGCCCGCGCCAGCGCGACTCTCTGCCGTTCGCCGCCGGACAGCTTGACGCCACGTTCGCCCACCAAGGTGCCGTAGCCTTTCGGCAGCCGCGCAATGAACTCATGCGCGTTGGCGAGCCGCGCCGCCTGCTCGATCTCGGCCTGCGAAGCGCCGGGCCGGCCATAGGCGATGTTCTCGGCGAGCGAGCGGTGAAACAGCACCGGCTCCTGCTGCACGATGGCGATGTTGGCGCGCAGGCTCGCCTGCGTCGCCGAGGCGATATCGCGTCCGTCTATGCTGATGCGCCCGCCCGTCACATCGTACAGGCGCTGCACCAGTTTGACGAAGGTCGTCTTGCCGGAGCCGGAGCGCCCGACAAGGCCGACCTTCTCGCCCGCGGCAATGCGCAGCGAGAAGTCGCGATACAGCGGCTCGGCATGGCCGCCGTAATGGAAGGTGACATGCTCGAAGGCGATGTCGCCTGCTGTGACGGTCATCGGCGTCGCGCCCTTGACGTCGGCGACGCCGAAGGGCTGGTCGTGCATGGCGACAAGCTCCTCCATATCGTTCACCGAACGCTGCAGGTTGTGCACATGCTGGCCGACATCGCGCAGATAGCCGTGCACCACCGCATAGCTCGTCAGCACGAAGGCGACATCGCCGGGGCTCGCCTGGCCTTTCGCCCACAGCCAGATGACAAGGCCGATGACGGAGCCGCGCAGCATCAGCAGCACAAGCTGCTGCGCCGTGCCCGAATTGGTGCCGCGCACCCAGGTGCGCCGCGTCCGCCGCGACCATTTCGTCAGGATCCAGGAAAGACGAGAATCCTCGCGCATCTCCGCCCCGAAGGCCTTGACCACCGGGTTGCAAGAGATCGCGTCCGCCAGCGCGCCGCCCAGCCGCGTGTCCCAGCTGTTGGCGAGCCGTGCCGACGGCGCCACATAGCCAAGCGACAGCGCGATGGTGACGACCGCATAGAGCACCGAGCCGGCGAACACCACGAGGCCCATCGCCGGCCAGTGCCAGGCGAGCAGCACCGTGGTGCCGAGGAGCACCACCACGGACGGCAGCAGCGCGATCAGGATCGTATCGCTCAACAGGTCGAGCGCCCACATGCCGCGCGTGATCTTGCGCACGGTCGAGCCGGCGAAGTTGTTGGCGTGCCAGTCGGTGGAAAAACGCTGCAGGCGCGCGAACGCCTCCTGCGCCGTGTCGTACATGGTGCGCAGGGTGACGCTGGTGATGCCGAGAAAGCCGAGCTGGCGGAACAGCACGGTGACGGCACCGAGCAGCAGCATGGCGGCCAGCGCCATCAGCGCAGGATTCAGCCCGCGCTCGCCGCCCAGCGCCACCGCATCGACCAGCCGGCCGGCGTAAAGCGGCATGAACAGGTCAGCAGCGGTCGCCGCCATCATCGTCAGCGCGACGAGCGTCACGCGGACGCGCTGGCGCCCCCAATGCCTGAACACGAAACCAAGGACCGCCCGGAACGGCTCCCGCCGCTCGGGTGAATGATGAAGACTCATGACGATCAACCGGCGCCCGAAAGGCGGCCGACTCCAGATTGAGTGCAAAGCCGGCGCAAAGCGGCAGGCTTCAGAAAAGACGAAAGGAAGAGAAGTCCTGCGGCGCCTTCAGGCGGGCCGCGAATACGAACAGGTCGGGCCTAGCGGCGCGACATTCGGGGAGCGGTAATGATGATGCTGCAACTCATTCAGTCCTCCCTCGTTCGTGTTGGAGACGGAGCTTAAATAACCGGCAAAGTCCCCGCTAGCAACCCCCGCGGCTTCACACGCGGCTTCAAACCGGCGTGCTCGATACATTTTTGCCACGCGGCGCGCATGGCTCGCGATCGGGGATGGCGTTGCGGTGCACCCTTGCTGTATGGAACGGGCTCGCGCGGCCGCCCCGCCGCCAAACCCCTTTGCAGGTCTCGCTACCCCTATGATTCGTCTCGATAATATCAGCAAGCAGAACGGCCACCAGATCCTCTTCATCGAAGCCTCGGCGGCGCTCCAGCGCGGCGAGAAGGTCGGCCTCGTCGGCCCCAACGGCGCCGGCAAGACCACCTTGTTCCGCATGATCACCGGCGAGGAAGACCCCGATGAAGGCCAGGTGGGCGTCGATCGCGGCGTCACCATCGGCTATTTCAGCCAGGATGTCGGCGACATGTCGGGCCACAGCGCAGTGGCCGAAGTGATGAATGGCGCCGGGCCGGTCAGCGAGGTCGCCGCCGAGCTGAAGGCGCTCGAGACCGCCATGGGCGATCCCGACCAGGCCGACGACATGGAAAACCTCATCGAGCGCTATGGCGAGGTGCAGGCCCGCTTCGAGGAGCTGGACGGCTATGCCCTCGACGGCCGCGCCCGCGAAGTCCTCGCGGGCCTCAGTTTCACCCAGGAGATGATGGACGGCGATGTCGGCGCGCTCTCCGGCGGCTGGAAGATGAGGGTCGCGCTCGCCCGCATTCTCCTCATGCGCCCTGACGCCATGCTGCTGGATGAGCCGAGCAACCATCTCGATCTCGAAAGCATCATCTGGCTCGAGCAGTTCCTGCGCGGCTATGAGGGCGCGCTGCTGATGACCTCGCATGACCGCGAGTTCATGAACCGCATCGTCACCAAGATCATCGAGATCGACGGCGGCTCGCTCACCACCTATTCCGGCAATTACGAATTCTACGCGCAGCAGCGCGCGCTCAACGAGAAGCAGCAGCAGGCCCAGTTCGAGCGCCAGCAGGCCATGCTGGCGAAGGAGATCAGCTTCATCGAGCGTTTCAAGGCGCGCGCCTCGCATGCCGCGCAAGTGCAGAGCCGGGTGAAGAAGTTGGAGAAGATCGAGAAGGTGGAGCCGCCGAAGCGCCGCCAGTCCGTGCAGTTCGATTTTCCGCCGGCGCCGCGCTCCGGCGAAGACGTGGCCACTCTGAAGAACGTGCACAAAAGCTACGGCAGCCGTGCCATCTATGAAGGGCTCGATTTCCAGGTGCGCCGCAGGGAGCGCTGGTGCGTCATGGGCATCAACGGCGCCGGCAAGTCGACCCTGCTGAAACTCATCGCCGGCTCGTCCGAGCCCGACAACGGCACAGTCGCCATCAGCAGCACCGTCAAAATGGGCTACTTCGCCCAGCACGCCATGGAACTGCTCGACGGCGACCGCACGGTCTTCGAGTCGCTGGAGGATTCATTTCCCCAGGCCGGGCAGGGCTCGCTGCGCACGCTCGCCGGCTGCTTCGGCTTCTCCGGCGACGACGTGGAAAAGAAATGCCGCGTGCTCTCCGGCGGCGAGAAGGCGCGCCTCGTGATGGCGAAAATGCTCTACGATCCGCCGAACTTCCTCGTGCTCGACGAGCCGACCAACCATCTCGACATGGCCACCAAGGAAATGCTCATCACCGCGCTCTCGCAATACGAAGGCACCATGCTCTTCGTCTCGCACGATCGCCATTTCCTCGCAGCGCTCTCGAATCGCGTGCTGGAGCTGACACCCGAGGGCGTGCATCAATACGGCGGCGGCTACACGGAATATGTCGCCCGCACGGGGCAGGAGGCACCGGGGCTGCACAGCTAGCGCGGATTCCTTCTCCCGTTCCACGCAGGGCTGTCCGGGGAAATTTCGGTGACGTTATCTCAGCTTGTTGACGTTGTTGGCTGCTATGGAATTCATTCTCATCGGCGACACAGGCTGCGAGCTGGATTCTGCAGCGCTGCCACCTTCGTTATTCGAGCAACCGCCTCTCCGTCATGCCCGCGCTTGTCGCGGGTATCCACGCGGTGACGCTGCGTTTGCGTTCCAGAATGTGGCGCGTATCCTTTTTTCCAGCGCTACAGCGCACCACGGCGTGGGTGCCCGCAACAAGTGCGGGCATGACGTTGAAGCGTTTGCAGACTTTCCTCAGACAGCCGTGCGTTCCACGGGAGAAGGTGGCCTTTGCGCAGCAGAGGTCGGATGAGGGCTCTTATCAATAATGCGGCGGTGGCGGCTCCGGCGCGCCGCGCGTATCTCCGAGATTCTGGAACTCCTCGCGCAATTGCGCCACCTGCCGCTCCAGAATGTCGATCCGGCGCCATTGCGCGGTGATCACCTCGTTCAGGTCCGCCAGCATGCGGTCCTGATGGGCGATGCGGGTTTCGAGCGCGTCGAGGCGGCTCGGCTCGGAGAGGCCATCGCTCATTTCGGATCCTTTCCGTTGACGTTCTTTGAACGGGTCGATGCTAGATTGCGGCACATTGCAATGGGGGGATAGCATGAGACGCTTCGCGGGCACGGTTCTTTTTCTGACATGTCTGGCCGGACAGGCCTTCGCCGAAGGCCCGATGCCGGTGCCGCCCATCGCGGTGAAGCCGATCGCCTCCTTCGACAAGACCGCCTCCGGCCAGCCCATCACCTTTCCCCAGGGTCCCGGCCGCGTCATCGTCGCCGAATACATCATCGCGCCGGGCGCGACCCTGCCGCTGCACAAGCACCCCTATCCGCGCTTCGCCTATGTGCTGCAGGGCACGCTCGAAGTGACCGACAAGGACACGAACCAGACCTTCACTTACAAGCCCGGCGATGTCGTCGTCGAAGTCATCGGCCAGCGCCACCTCGGCCAGAACAAGGGCGACGATGCCGTGCGCCTGCTTGTGCTGGATACGACGCCTGCGGATGTGACGGGCAATGTGGAGGTGGAGAAGTGAGGCTACGCAAATGGCGCGCGATGCAGGCCTGGAAGAGCTTCTGACTGACGATCTCGCCGAGGTACGCGGACTCAGCCAAAAATCCATGTTCGGCGGCTGGGCCTGGCTTGTGAACGGCAACCTGCTCTGTGGCGCCCGCGAGGATGGCATGCTCGTCAGGCTCGGCAAGGGCAATGACGGTTGGGCGCTGGAGATCGAAGGCATTATGCCGATGATAGCGCGCGGCCGTCAGATGCAGGGATGGGTCAGGGCTGCCGCCGAGCTTTGTGGCGATGACGCGCTGCGCCGCAAGCTGCTGGATGCGGCGCTCGACTTCAACCGCTCCCTACCGAAGAAATAGCGCGCTTCAAAAACACAAATGGCGCCATCTTCCGATGACGCCATCTGCAATCTCCTAAAACCGCAAGCTTACTTCAGGCTGTCCGGCACGACGCCGCCGGATTCGGCCAGCTTGTCCATCACCTGCTTGTGCAGCCACAAGTTCATTTCGGCGGAGCCGTCCAGCGCGCCCTTGTAGCCGAGTTCCGTCGCTAGTTCCTTGCGGGCGCCGAGGCTGGAGTCGAGGTTGAGCAGCTTCATCAGGTCGACGATCGATGTCTTCCAGTTGTAGTCCGAGTGCCCGGACTTGGCGGCGATGCCTTCGATCATCCCGATGACCTGGTCTTTGGTGATAGCACCCGGCTTGGCGCCAGCCGGAGCCGAGCTGCCTGCGGGGGCCGCCGCCGGTGGCGGCACAGTGCCGGCCGGAGCCGGAGCCGCGGCCGGCGCGTCAGCCGCTTTTGCCGTGCCGAAGATCGCAGAAGCTATTTTGCCGAAGATGCTCATGATTTCACCCTTCTGTAAAAAGACACGCTCTAAAACAGGCCTACCTTAGCGGGGGCGCGTAGAGGATGCCACCGTTAGACCAGAGCTGGTTCAGCCCGCGCGGCACGCCGAGGCGTGAGCGGGAGCCTATATTGCGCTCGAACATCTCACCATAATGACCAACGGCGCGCACGGCACGCACCGCCCAGCCGTTGTCGAGCTTCAACAGGGCGCCAAAATTGCCTTCCGCGCCGGTGAAGCGACGCACGTCGGGCTTGGTCGATTTCGCCGCCTCGTCGAGCGTGTCCGTGCCGATGCCGAGATCCTCGGCATTGATCAGCGCGAAAACCGTCCATTTCACCAGGTTGAACCAGGCTGTGTCGTCGCCGCGCACCACGGGGCCGAGCGGCTCCTTCGAGACCACGTCGGGCAGGATGATGGCGTCTTCCGGCTTGGCGAGATGGAGCTTTTCGCCGTAGAGCGCCGACTGGTCGGCGGTGAACACGTCGCAGCGACCGGCCTCCAATGCCTTGATCGCGTCCGCCGGCGAGGCCACCGGCACTTCGCGATAGGTCATCGAATTGGCCTTGAAGTAATCTGCCAGGTTGAGCCTGGTGGTCGTGCCTTCCTGGACGCAGACAGAGCTGTCGTTGAGCTCCAGCGCCGAGGCCACCTGCTTGCGCAGCACCATAAAGCCCTGGCCGTCGTAATAGGTGGTGCCGGCGAACAGCAGCCCCTGGCCCGCCTCGCGCTCGAACGTCCAGCTCGAATTGCGCGACAGCACATCGATGGTCTTGTTCTTCAAGGCGTCGAACCGGTCCGTCGCCGACAGCGGCGTGAAGGTGACCTTGTTCGGATCATTGAAAATGGCGGCGGCGATGGCGCGGCAGATATCGACGTCGAAGCCGCTCCATTTGCCGTCGCTCGAACGTTCCGAGAATCCGCCGAGCCCGTTGCTGACGCCGCAGGAAAGCGTGCCGCGCGCCTTGACGTCGTCGAGCGTGCCGGCGAGCGCCGGCAGCGCCGCGGTCAAGGCGAAACCTGCAAGCGTTAGTCGGAATAACCTCAACATGATCGCTCCCGCGGTTGGATCAAAGCTGTGCCGAATGCCGGATGACGACTTTCGCGCCTACGGCGGCGCGCGAATAAAGGTCGATGACATCGCCGTTGGCGAGGCGGAAACAGCCCGACGAAATCGACTGTCCGATCGTCTCGGGCTGGTTGGTGCCGTGGATGCGATAGACGGTGGAGCCAAGATACATGGCGCGCGCGCCCATCGGATTGCCCGGTCCGCCGGCCATGAAGCGCGGCAGATAGGGCTGGCGTGCAATCATTTCGGGCGGCGGCGTCCAGTCCGGCCATTCCGCCTTGCGGGTGATCTTGACGAGGCCCGACCAGGTGAAGCCCTCGCGGCCGACGCCGATGCCGTAGCGCAGCGCCCGGTTGTTGGGCATGACGACATAGAGAAAGCGCTCGGATGTATGGATGACCAGCGTGCCCGGCGGCTCATTGGAGCGGAAGAACACGAGCTGGCGCGCGAACGGCCCGCTCTTGATGGTGGCTTCCTCGGTCGAGATGCGGCCGGGCTCGTCGCCGATATCCATGGTCTCGCGCTGCGCCGCGGCCGACGCCGCCTGTGCGTGCGCGAACGATGGCGACAGCATGCCAAAGAGCAGCAGCGATGCAGCGATGGTCTTGCCTGCAACCGTGTTGATCATCGTCTGCATCCTTCAGCACCGCACATAGATAAAAGTGCCATAGCGCGTGTTTGCATCCGGATCGACATAACGCATGATCACTTCCTTATCGGTCATGGAGATGATCTCGCGATCCTGCGGATCGCCCGGCGGCGTCGCAAAGCCGAGATAGGTCTTGCCGTCGCGTGAGCGCTTCAGCGCGAGTTCATATTGCTTGGTGTCGTCGGCGACATGCATCATCACGCCGTCGGTCGGCCCCTTGGTGATAGTGTAGGGGCTTCTTCCGCAGAAGGAACGCGCCATCCGCTCGGTGCGGACACGGTCTTTCTCTTCACGATAGGAGGCAATGCCCCATTTGCCGATCAAGGCATCGGCAGGCAGCGTCGCAACGGCTGATGGCGCCGCCGTGGGAGCCATGGTCTCGACCGTCCCGCAGGCCGCAAGGCCCGCACACAATATAACAAGGACGCCATACTTGAAGTTATGCATTCCCTCGCCCCACGCCCACGTACACTCGGTGGGAAACTTAAGGGGCGATCGCGAGCTTGTCTATCCCTGATCGTAATCCGAGCCTTTTGTAGTAAATGATGGAGGCGAGCGGTATCTCAATCGGCTTCGCTGAACACCTCTTCGCGCTTCTGCCGAATCGACGGCATAACTCCCATGCAGAACACGATGAGTGCGATCAGGAGAAAGGTCAGGCTGATCGGGCGGTCGATGAAAATGGTTGCCGAGCCGCGTGACAGGATCATCGAGCGGCGCAACTGGTCCTCGAGCATCGGGCCGAGCACGAAACCCAGCAGAAGCGGCACGGGTTCGCACCCGAGCTTGACGAGCAGATAGCCGAGCAGGCCGAACACCGAGATCGAATACAGATCGAACGAATTCGAGTTCACGCTGAACACGCCGATCGTCGAGAAGGCCATGATGGCGGGGAACAGCACGTAATAGGGGACGCTGAGCAGTTTCACCCAGATGCCGACCAGCGGCAGGTTGAGCAGCACCAGCATCAGATTGCCGACCCACATCGAGACGATGACGCCCCAGAACAGTGTTGGCTGTTCGACGACGATATTGGGGCCGGGCACGATCCCCTGCATGATCATGGCGCCGATCATCAGTGCCGAGACGGCGTTGATCGGCAGGCCCAGGGTCAGCATGGGAATGAACGAGGTCTGCGCCGCGGCATTGTTGGCGCTCTCCGGCGCCGCCACGCCTTCGATCGCGCCCTTGCCGAAACGCTCCGGCGTCTTCGAGACTTTCTTTTCGACCATATAGGCCGCGAACGAGGACAGCACCGCGCCGCCGCCGGGCAGGATGCCCAGCGCCGAGCCGATGGCGGTGCCGCGCAACACCGGCGCGATCAGGGCGCGCATGTCGTCGCGGGTCGGCATCAGTCCGGTGACGCGGGTCACCATCACATCGCGGCTCTTCTCATTCTCGAGGTTGCGCAGGATCTCGGTGAGGCCGAACATGCCGACCGCGATCGAGATGATCTCGATGCCGTCAGCCAGCTCGAAGAAGCCCATGGTAAAGCGCGGCGTCGCCGTATAGCGATCGGTCCCGACAAGGCCGAGCAGGATGCCGAAGACGACCATCGCCAGCGCCTTGACGACCGATCCAGAAGCGATGACGACCGACGCGACCAGCCCCAGCACCATCAGCGAGAAGTATTCGGGCGGCCCGAATTTCAGCGCGACGGCGCTGAGCGGTGGGGCCGCTATGGCGACAATCAGGGTAGCGACGGTGCCGGCGAAGAAAGACCCGAGCGCCGCCGTCGCCAGTGCCGGTCCCGCGCGGCCCTGGCGGGCCATCTGATAGCCGTCGAGCGCGGTGACAGCCGATGACGATTCACCTGGAAGATTGATCAGGATCGCCGTGGTCGATCCGCCGTATTGAGCGCCATAATAGATGCCGGCCATCATGATCAGCGCCGAGGTGGGATCGAGCGCGAAGGTCAGCGGCAGCAGCATGGCGATGGTTGCCGTCGGGCCGATGCCCGGCAGCACGCCGATGAGCGTTCCGACCAAAGTGCCGAAAAAGCAGTACAGCAGCTTTGTCGGTTGCAGGGCGATAGAGAAGCCGAGGCCGAGATTGTCGAGAATATCCATGTGCCCGTCTCAGCCTGCAAGCCAGGGACCGACCAGGGGAATTGGCAAGCCAAGCCCATAGCTGAACAAAGCGACGCAGAACGCAGCCAGCGACACGCTGACCACGGCGGCGCGCAACAGTGTCATGTGCCGGCTTGCCAGCGCCGAGCAGAACACTGTCAGGACAAGCGAAGGCGCCAGACCAAGACCTGTGATCGTGGCGCCGAAAATAGCCGGCGCGGCGCAGGTGAAGAGGATCGCACGCCATGATACGGCGCCAATGGCCTCCGGCCGCATGCCGATGCTGCGCAGCGCGATGACGGCGCCGAGCAGAATAAGAATGGCCGCCAGGATCGGCGAGAAGAATCCCGGCCCCATGCGCGACAGCGTTCCCCGTTCCAGGCCGTAGCCTGCGATGAGGAACCAGCCGCCGATGGCGATGAAGATGCCGCCGGTGGCGGTGTCCTTCCAGTTCACAGGCATGGTGTCTCGACGCTCCGGTGGATCAGCAGGCGGTCATTTCATCTTGATCTTGGCGGCGTCGATCACGCTGCTCCAGCTCTTCACTTCCGCCCGCATATGCGCCGCAAGCTGCTCCGGCGTACTGCCGATCAGTTCGAAGCCGAACTTCGTGGCTTTCTCGACGACGTCGGGCGCCGTCAGCCCTTTCGCGACATCGGCCTGGAGCTTGTCGACGATGGCTTTCGGCATATTGGCCGGACCGTAGAGCCCGTACCAGGCGCCGCTGGTGAAGCCCGGCAGCCCGGCTTCATCCATCGTCGGCACATCAGGCGCATTGCTCAGCCGCTGCTTCGCCGAGGTCGCCAATGCCCTGACCTTTCCAGCCTTGTACTGCTCGAGCGAATCCGGCGACTGAAAGCCGAACGCGGCTTCCCCCGTGATGATCGCCGTCAACGCCTGTGGTGCGGAATTATAAGGGACGTGAACCAGATCCAGGCCGGTGCGCATCTTGAAGCGTTCGCCGGTGAGATGCGGCATGTTGCCGGTTCCTGTCGAAGAGTAATTGAGCTGCCCCGGACGCTCTTTCGCATAGGCGATGAATTCCGACAGGGTCTTCACTGGAATGCTAGGGTTGACCAGGGCGACCGTGGCGACGTTCGACAGATGCGAAATCGGCGTCAGGTCCTTCAAGGCGTCATAGGGCGGCTTTTCCGGCAGCAGACTCTGGAAGATGACGATGGGGCTGGCGTGAGACACCAGCACGGTGTAGCCGTCCGGCGGCGATTTGGTGATCGCCTGTACGGCGAGAACGCCGCCTGCTGCACCACGATTGTCGACGACCACCTGATAGCCTTCGCGCTGCAGAACTTCGGCTACGAGCCGGGCATTGTAATCAGTCGGGCCGCCGGCGGCGGTCGCGACAATGATGCGGACGGGCTTGCTTGGGAAATTTCCCTGAGCGGTCGCCATCATCGTCTGCAGACCCAGCGACGCAGCGAGCAGGGCCACGAACTTGATAGGCGCACATGGATTGCGCATCGGTGCTTCCCCCCAGATATCTTCTTCCCGCAAGTTCTCTTCTTGACGAAAGTCTTGCACGGGGTCGGCGGCCCGTCCATTTCTGGACGGAGAATCGCTTGCTTCTCGTTTGGAACTTGCTAGCCGCGATGCCCGCTCCCATGGTTTGGCGATAACATCAGGGAGACCGAGGAATGGCCCAGTCGACGAACAGTGCGGCATCTGCCGGCGCGGATGGAAGGAAGGCCGCGTTGGCCGGCATCAGGGTTGTCGACTTCACCCAGTTCGAGGCCGGACCTGCCTGCACCGAAACGCTGGCATGGCTGGGCGCCGATGTCATCAAGGTGGAGCCGATCAATGGCGAGCAGAGCCGCAGGGCGTCGGCGGCCCGGGCCAATGAAGACTCGTCCTATTTCATGCTGCTCAATGCCAACAAGCGCAGCGTCACCTGCAATCTGAAGAACCCGGCCGGCCTCGCGCTGGTCGTCGACCTGATCAAACAGTCCGACATCCTGGTCGAGAATTTCGGCCCCGGCGTCATCGAGCGTCTGGGCTTAAGTTACGAAGAGGTTCGCAAGATCAATCCGCGCATCATCTTCGCGCAGATCAAGGGCTTTGCGCCCGATGGCCGCTGGGCCGACTATCTGGCCTTCGACATGATCGCCCAGGCGGTCGGTGGCGCCATGTCGATCACCGGCGAGCGCGATGGCCAGCCGATGAAATCAAGCGCGACGATCGGCGATACCGGCTCGGGCATCCACACAGTGGTCGGCATTCTGGCGGCGCTCTATCAGCGCGAGAAAACCGGCGTGGGCCAGCGCGTCGAAGTGGTGATGCAGGAAGTCGTCGCCAATTTCTGCCGCGTCTCCTTCGCCAGCAACATGCTGCACGACAAGGCGGCGGAGCGGAACGGCAATCAGAGCGTCCTGGCTTCGACAGCGCCGAGCGGCGCCTATCCATGCGCCGGCGGCGGCCTGAACGATTATTGTTTCATCTACTCGACCCGCGCTGGCAGCCGCCACTGGGAGCGCATCCTGTCGATGATCGGCCGCGACGACCTGCAGAATGATGAGCGCTTCGCCAGCCCGGAGGCGCGCTACAGAAATCGCGCCATCATCGATGACATGATCAGCGCCTGGACCAGGCAGCATGACAAATTCGAGGTGATGCGCATCTGCGGCGAGAACGGCGTTCCCGCCGGCCCCGTGCTCGACACCAAGGATTTGCAGGAGGATCCCGACCTGCGCAGGCGCGGCATGTTCGTCACCGTGACGCATCCCTCGCAAGGGGATTTCGTCATGCCCGGCTTTCCGGTGAAGCTGTCCGATTCTCAGGTCGAGGTCGTCTGCTCGCCGGTTCTGGGCGCTGACACCAACGATGTCTATGGCGGCCTGCTCGGGCGCACGCCCGAACAGATCGAAGCCTTGCGGCGCGACAAAGCAATCTGACCGGCGATCTGAGGAAAATCGATATGAAAATATCCGGTTCGGCTCTCCTGTCCCGCGCGTTGAAACGCCAGGGCGTGGATGTCATGTTTTTCATCATGGGTGCGCCGACCCATGATGCCGGGCGCTGCATCATCGCCGACGGCATCCGGCTGATCGATGTGCGGCACGAGCAGGCCGGCGCGATGATGGCCCATGCCTATGCGCGGCTGCGCAGCCGGCCGGGCGTCTGCATGGGGGCCTCCGGCCCTGGCACCATCAATCTCACGACGGGTCTCGCCAATGCGCTTGTCGATTGCGCGCCAGTCGTTGCGCTTGGCGGCGCCGCGCCGGTCACTCAATACGCCATGGGCGCGTTCCAGGAGATCGATCAGGTCGCCATCATGAAGCCGGTGACCAAATGGGCGGAGCGCGTTTACGACGCAAAGCGCATTCCCCAATATATCGCCACCGCTTTCGCCACCGCCATGGCCGGCAAGCCCGGTCCTGTCTATCTCGATCTTCCCGGCGATGTCCTGGCGCAGGAGGTCGAGGAAGACGATGTGCGCTGGCCGGTCGCGCCCAAGGACGATCTCTTCTCGCGGCCCGCAGCGACAGCGGATGAGATCGCGAAGATCGTCGCCCTGCTGGGGGAAGCCAGGAAGCCGCTGATCCTGTCGGGCTCCGGCATCCTTTATTCCGGCGCGGCAGGCGAGTTGCGCAATGTGATCGAGAAAGCCGGCATTCCCTTCTACACCACCCCGCAGGGGCGTGGCGTCGTGCCGGAGGATCATCCGTTCTTCTTCGGCGCGGCGCGCTCGACCGCGTTGAAGGAAGCCGATCTGGTGTTGGTGGTCGGCACCCGGCTGAACTACGTGTTCAGCTTCGGACGTCCTCCCGCCTTCTCGCCATCGGCGAAGTTCATCCGCATCGATATCGATGCGGCCGAGATCAACGCCAGCACGCGCCTCACAATGGGAATTGCCGCCGATGCGCGCACGGCGCTGGCGCAATTGGGCAAGGCGCTCGACGGCAAGGTCACCACTCAGACCTATGAAGACTGGCGCGCGCATCTGCACGCGCTCGACGAGAAGCGCAAGCAGTCGAACGAAAAGCTGCTGGCGACGGACGACATGCCCATCCATCCCTTGCGCCTGTGCAAGGAGGTGCGCGATTTCATCAGCCGCGACACGATCCTGGTCGTCGACGGCCAGGAAATCCTCAACTACGGCCGCCAGGCCATTCCCTCCTTCACGCCGGGCCATCGGCTCAATTCCGGCACGTTCGGAACCATGGGCGTGGGGTTGCCGTTCGGCATCGGCGCCAAGGCGGCCAAGCCGGATGCCGACATCGTGGTTCTGCACGGCGATGGCTCTTTCGGCCTGAACGCCATGGAGCTCGACACGTCCGTCCGCCACAAGCTGCCCGTGCTCGTCGTCATCAGCCTCAACGGCGGCTGGACGGGCGACCCCGAACGCAGCAAGCCCGGCCGCGAGCTCGGCTACACCCGCTTCGACAAAATGGCGGAGGCCCTTGGCTGCCATGGCGAATATGTCGAGCGGCCGGAAGACATCAGGCCGGCCCTGGAACGGGCCGCCAAAGCCGTTGCCAACGGCCAGACGGCGCTCGTCAATGTCGTCACCGACTGGCGGGCCAGGGCGGAGATGCGCGCGTTCACCAGCGCCAGAACGTGAGGCCGGTTGCGGACCCGTTTCGTCATGTTAGTCTTCCCACGCGACGGCTGAACCATCGCGAGAGGGGAAGGGATGGGGCGCTTCAGTCTTTCGGCCTTGGTGCGGCGCGTTGATCTTCTCACCCTGAAGCTTTTTCTCGCCGTGGCGGAAGAGGGGCAGCTCGCCCGCGCCGCCAGCCGGGAACATATCGTCCCTTCGGCCGTCACCAAACGAATCCAGGAGCTGGAAGAGACGATCGGCGAACGGCTGTTCGATCGCGGCCCCAAAGGCACTGTGCTGACCCCGATCGGGCAGGTTGTCGCCCGCCACGTGCGCGAAATGTTCGGCGGCATCGAACGCATGCGCATGGAGATCGACGACACGTCCGATCTGGCGCGGGGAAGGGTGCGCATCTGCGCCACGGAATCGATCATCGTGGAATTCCTGGCCGATGACATTCATCGCTTCACCCAGGACAATCCCGGCGTCTCGGTCGAGCTGCTGCCCCAGCAGGCCATCGATCTGTCCGAAGAGATCGATATGGGGCAGATGGATATCGGCTTGTTCCTGGCCTACGGCAATGGCGTCGCACCCAGCGTCAAGGGCGCGAGCGTGCGCGAGTTCCGCAGCGAGCAACTGGTCGCCGTCGTGCCGAGAGGCCATGCGTTGACGGGGCGAGAGCAATGTGCGCTGATCGATCTGAACGATGCCGGCCTGATCGGCTTGCGGCCGACCTCTCCATTGATGGTGCATCTGCGCAAGACGGCCGAGACGGAAGGATACCAGTTGCAATTCGCCTCGGAAGTCACGACCAACGAGTCCGCCCGCGCCATGGTCAAGGCGGGTCTCGGCGTCAGCATCCAGCCCCGAGGGGTCCTCGACCTCGAGGATTATGAGCGCATCAGCCTGATCCCGCTGACCCATTCATGGGCGCGCCGGCGGGTCTATCTTGCGGTTCAGTGCCGGCAGCCGCTGAGCGACGCCGTGAAAGCGCTGGTGGCGCAACTTGCCGATGCCGGCTCCATGGCCGCGATCTAGAGCGGATACGAGGCCAGCTTCCGTCAATGCCGACGGCTACTTTCCCGCACCGTCACCATTGGCAATGCGTCGCAGACGTTCAACCACGGCAGCCGGCGTCGCATAAGCGTCATTGACGATTTTCTCGGTCTGCTCTGCCGTGCGAGGCGTGTTCACGCCGAGCTTGAGTCGATCCGCCTCCTGCAGAAACCCTGCATCGCGAAACGTCTCGGCCAGGGCCGTCCGCATGGCTTTCACGCGATCATCTGCAACGCCCGGAGCCATCAGATAGGGTCGCCCGAGCGCCAGCGGCGCGATGGCCGCCTGCAGCAGCAACCTGTCTTCGTCATTCTTCAGCAGATCCCTGACATTCGGCGTTGCGCCAAGCGCCTTCTCGTTCTCGGGGCCGTATTGAACGATGAACTTGATCTTGTGATCCCGTATCCAGTCCGCTTTGGTCGCCGAAAGCGAACTCCAGAAGATGCTCGGATAGCCGTCGACTTCGCCCCGCTCCATAGCCATGAAGCTCTCACTCTGCCCTGGGTACCCCAACACTGTTTTGAGTTTGAGGCCCAGCAGTTCGTTCAGCAGTCTGGAATAAAAGGCTGGCGTCGAGTTCGCACCAGAGATGGCCACGGTCGCAGGTTTCTGCCGCAGATCCTCGACTGTGTTGGCGGTAATCGTGTGCCAGACGATCAGGAGCCCGGTTTCAAAACTTGGGCTGCCGAGCCAGTTGATCTTCCTGGGATCGTAGTCAGCCTCTTTCGTGCCGAGCAGGGGCTCGAACGGCGTGTTGTTCTGCACACTGCCGATCGTCAGGCCGTCCTTGGGCGCGACATTGACCAGGTAGTTCGTGGCGACGATGCCGCCGGCGCCGGGCATGTTGCGAACGACGATGGTGGGTACACCGGGCAAATGCTTTGGCAGGTAACGCGCGATGGTGCGGGCCAGAAGATCGTATCCGCCACCGGCGCTTGTGCTGACGAGAAGATTGACGACCTTGCCTTTGTAAAAATCGGCGCCCTGTTGTGCGAAGCCGGCGCTCGAGCTCGCCAGCAGAATGGCCAACGCCGTTGTGATGACACTCGATCTCCGCATGGCCCCATTCCCCTATGCCGGCAGTTCGATCCCGAAACGGCGAATCGATCCCTTTGGCCAGCTCATCCAATAGAAATGAATTCGATATTCAATCCAATCAATTTGATTGACTGGCGATCTTGCTCCATTTTCGGGGAACGTGCCTGACGCTCTCCCTTGATGCTCGTCTCTCATCGCCCATCATGCATGACTCTCATGTCATGGCACAAGCATTGCCTCCTCGTGATTGAACAAAGCGATGAACGGCAACATTCGAGGCGGAGAAAATAACGTGAACAGACGTCTAAAAATTGCGCATCTGTCCGGCCCCACCGCGACAATCCAGAATTCGCCGCCCCTGGTGACGTCGAACAAGGCGCGCAGGAAGCACGGACTGCAACCGCTGACCGGCGATACATCGGAAGAGATGAAATATGATGCCTTGCGTCCGCAACGCCTTGCCGCGCCGGCTAAAGTCTACGTCGAGCAGTTCTCAGCCCATCCCCTTGAAGCAGATGCCGACGATCTTTACGCCGCACCCGATGGCTATCTCGATGAGGCGGGGCGGTTTTTCGAGACGCGTAGAAGTCCGCACGACCGTCCCGTCTATGAAATAGAACTTCTGCCGGAAGACGGCCTTTATCCCCTGCCGTACATGGCGCGCCAGAGCGATGGCTCGCCCTGGGAGGAGGAATGCGCCTTCGCCGGCGCACCCGCCGAGAAGGCACGGCAGGGATTTTATCCCGACGGCTCGCGCGTCTTCGAGGAGATCGACCGGCTTGCCGTCAATGCCGAAGGAAAGGCGTCGACGATCTCGAATATGGCTTCGATCTCGTTTTTCCGGGTCATGCCGCCGGCAGGTTTCGTAAAGGGATTATCGTCGGACAAACGCCGGGATCAGGGTGAGGGTGATATCGTTCCCGAAACACGCGGACAGGATTTCTTCCCCTACAAGCCCCGCAATCTCTCGGCGCAGCCGCCGCGGCCCGCACTGGCGCGGCTCACCAATCGCGTGCATGGCATTCTCACTCAGGGAGATTTCGACGGCGCGATCTGGACGCAGGGCAGTCCGAACATCGAGGACACCGTCTACTGGTTCAACCTTCTGATCGATACGACCATTCCAATTGCCGGCAACGCCGCGCAGCGACCACACGGCGAGATCAGCGCGGATGGTTCGCGCAACATCGTCGACTCGATTTCATATATCAAGTCGCGTGCCTGGGCAGACCAGAACGGGTGTAACCGCTTCGGCACTGTGCTGGTTCAGGACCAGCTCATCCATGCTGCCCGGGACGTGGTCAAAGGCGATGCCAGGCCGGGCGGTTATGTCGTCACCGGCGGCATGGGCGGTATCGTCGGCCAGCTCGGTCATAAAAGCCGATGCTTTGTCAAATATGTCCCGGACTACAAACATACGTTCCGCTCCGATGTCCGGCTGACCGTCCTGCCCGAAACGACACGCGCCGTAGCGCGCGACCAGGGACGCCTGTCCTATGTCGACGTGCCCATAAAAACCAGGGAGGGCCTGCTGCATGAAGACGCCATTCCATCCGTCTCCATCGTCAAGGATGGCGGCTACTGCGGCATGGAATGGGATGCGTCTTCCGAACATGAAGTCGATCTCATCGCGCTGATCGATCACAAGCTGTCTCTGAAGCGGCTGACCGGCCTTGTGGCGGAGGGAACCACGCCGACCGGCAACATGACGTCATCCGCGCGCTTGCGGTTGATCGTACGCGCCGCATTCTGCGGCATTCCAGCTGTGCGCGTCGGCCGTGGCGCACCGAATGGCTTTGCCGATGATCATCCTTTCCTGATCGCCGGCTCCAACCTGACATCCACCAAGGCGCGCCTGCTGCTGATGGCCTGCCTGATGCGCTTCGGCAGCGGCCCGATCGCCGCCGATCCGGACAATCCGACCGATGCGGAGAAATCCGCCTTGTCTAAATATGTTCGTCAATATCAGGATGTGTTCGATACACATTGATCATAAGGGGGAGGGAGATGATGCGTCAGTTGCAGTGGAACGCTTTGCAGCCTTTGAAGGCCGCAATGGTGACGATGCTTGCAGCCTGCTCGGTGATGCCCGTGAGCGCGCAGACCAGCGATTTTTATCGCGGCAAGACGCTCGAAGTCTTGGTCGGCTTTTCTCCGGGAGGTGGATACGACGCCTATGGCAGGGCCCTTGGCGGGGTCATCGGCAAGTACATTCCGGGCAATCCGACGGTGGTCGTCCGCAATATGACGGGCGCCGGAAGCCTTCGGCTGGCGGCCTATCTTGCGGAAGCCGCACCGCGCGACGGCACCAGCATCGGCATTTTTGACAACGGCCTGTTGATCGCGCCGCTGCTGAAGCCGGAGACGGCCAAATTCGATCCGTCCAAACTGGGCTGGGTCGGCAGCACGGCGAAGGATACGCAGATCTGCATGCTATGGGCGGAGCATCCGGCAAAATCTCTCGCCGATCTGAAGAACACCGAGGTGACATTCGGCGTGACCGGCGTTGATGATATTCGTTACATGAGCACGGCGATGTTGAAACATGTCGGCAATGCAAAAGTGAAGATCGTCCCGGGCTATCCGGGGAGCACCGATATCCGCCTTGCCGTCGAGCGGCGCGAACTCGATGGCGTCTGCGACTCCTGGCAAAGCGTGAAAAGCACCAAGCCTGATTGGATTATCGATAAGAAGGTCAACATCCTGGTGCAGATGACGCACGCGCCGCTGGCGGAACTGTCGAACGTGCCGACGATCGTGTCCTTTAGCACGCCGGAGATGAAAGCCGCCCTTGAGCTGCTGGTGTCGCCCGGTGAGGCCGGACGTTCGTTCGCCGCGCCGCCAAACATCCCCGAGGACAGGCTGAAAATCTTGCGGCAGGCGTTCGAGGCGAGCGTGAAGGACAAGGATTTCATCGAGACGACGAAGAAAGCCAATCTGGAGGTGGATGCGATGCCCGGCGTCGAAATCGGTGCATTTCTCAAAAAGGTCTACAGCGCATCCCAGGATGACATTAAACTCGCCCGCAAGCTGATCGAATAATTCGATAAGCTTTGCGGGGGGCGGTTGGCATGAAGTCGGATGGCGCGCTCTTCAATGAACTTGTCCTCCGGCAGCTCGATCTCAACCTGTTGCTGACATTCTCCGCCTTGATGCGCGAACGCAGCGTCAAAGGCGCGGCGCGCCGCCTGTCGCTCGGCGCGTCCGCCATCAGCATGTCCCTGTCGCGCCTGCGGCAGACGCTGGGAGACGAGCTTTTTGTGAGGTCGGGCGGCGGCATGGAGCCGACGCCGAAATCCCTGGAGCTCTGGCAGGCGGTCGCGCCGGCGCTGGATACGATCGAAGACGCAATCCGCAAATCGAAGGACTTCACGCCCGCGAGATCCGAAGCCATCTTCAAACTGGTCGTCCCTGACGATCTTGAGTTTGTGCTCGTGCCGAGATTGATCGATGCCTTGGCGGAGAAGGCGCCATCGGTCCTGCTGGTTGTGCGCCCTGCGGATTTCCGCAGCCCGTTCGCGCGCCTGATCGAGAATGACGCGGACCTTTCCGTCGCCGAGATATCGAGGCCGGTCTCGGAAAAGCTCATATACAGCGAGCCTTTTCTTGAGGACGACGTTTCCGTTCTCTTCGATCCCGCCGTGGTGCCGTTCGGAACCAATATCACCATCGAGCAATACATCGGCGTGCCGCATCTGATCATGTCTCCCGCCGGCCTGGTGCAGGACGATATCGACGAGGCTCTGGCGCGGCGCGGACAGCGCCGGTCCATATCGGCCGTCGTGTCGCATTATCCGACAATGCCCTTTATCCTGCGAGGCCGGCCGCTCGTCGCCGACATGCCGACCATCGCCGCCAAGGCAATGGCGCGCACCTATGATCTCGCCTGTTGCCATGCGCCCCTGGGTCTGGAGACGATGAAGATCGGACTGGTCTGGCATCCGCGATCGGATAAGGACAAGGCCCACATCTGGTTCAGGTCTGTTGTGAGAGAGGTGCTTCTGGAACTGGGTGCGGGCGAGACCGCGGAACCGTCGTCACCCGGATAAGCGCGGCCAACGCGCACACTGTCCCGCAAATTCCTCGACTGGCTCCAACCGGCGCTATAATGTCCAGGCGCGTGCAATCAGCCGAGGGCAGACGTGAGCATAAGCAGGACCTGTATTTCTTCCAATCGCGACGATGCGCGACCCGGGCCATGAGCATTTCGGCATCCGGCCAGGTTGTTCTGGCCCAATATGCGCGCATCACGCGCAGGCGCATGTTTTTCATGGCAGCGCTGGTCCTGGTCGTGCTGCTGGCGCTTCTTGCCGACCTCTGCACCGGGCCGTCCGGCCTAACGGTGGCGCAGATCTGGAGCGCCGTCGTCGGCGATGAGACGACGAGCCGCAGCACCGCTGTCATCATCTGGCAGATCCGGCTGCCGACGGCGCTGATGGCCCTGCTGGTCGGCACGGCCCTGTCGCTTGCCGGCGCTGAAATGCAGACCATTCTCGACAATCCGCTCGCCAGCCCTTTCACCCTTGGCATTTCCGCCGCGGCGGCGCTGGGCGCGGCCCTGATGATGGTGCTCGGCGTCGGTGTGCTGCCGCTGCCGGTGGATATGAGCGTCGCCGGCAATGCGTTCCTGTTCGCGTTTCTGTGCACGCTGCTTCTTCAGTTCATCACCAGCAAGGTCAAGGGCGGGCCGGAAGTGCTGGTGCTCTTCGGCATCGCTCTGGTGTTCAGCTTCAACGCGCTGTTGGCCCTGCTGCAGTTCGTGGCTTCGGCCGATGCGTTGCAGCAGCTCGTGTTCTGGAGCATGGGGTCGCTCGGCCGCGCCACCTGGCCAGCCATCGCCATCGTCTTCGCCGTGGTCTGCATCACCCTGCCGTTCTCCTTCCGCGCCTGCTGGCAGATGAATGCTTTGCGCATGGGCGAGGAGCGGGCGCGCAGCTACGGCATCGATGTTGCGCGTTTGCGCTTCTATTCCCTGTTGCGCGTCAGCCTGCTCGCAGGCGCCGCGGTCGCCTTCACCGGCACGATCGGCTTCGTCGGCCTCGTCGGCCCTCACATCGCCCGCATGCTGATCGGCGAGGATCATCGCTTCTTTCTGCCCGCCAGCGCTCTGGCGGGGGCGTTGATGATGATCGGTGCGTCGATCGCCAGCAAGGCGATCATTCCCGGCGTCCTGCTGCCGATCGGCATCGTGACCTCGCTGGTCGGCCTGCCCATCTTCTTCGTCCTGATTTTCCGCCGCTGGAGCAAAGGATAGTGGTGAACGCTCCGCAACCGGCAAAAGCATCCGACGGCCTGTCGGTGAGCAATCTCGGCGTCGCCTACGGCAAGCGCACGGTCTTGAACGCCATGTCGCTTGCGCCCTTGCCGCGCGGCAGCGTCACCTCCATCGTCGGCCCCAACGGCGCCGGCAAGTCGACATTCCTGCGCGCTATCGCCGGACTTGTGAAGGCGAGCGGCACGATCACCCTGGGTGGTATCGATCTGCAGACCCTGCCGGCGCAGAAGCGCGCCGAACGGATCGGCTTCATGCCGCAGTCGGTGCCGGCGCGCGTCGGCTTGAGCGTGCTGGAAGCGACGATCGGCGCATTCAAGGCAATAGACTCGGTCGATCTCACGTTGCGGGCGGAAGCGGTCGCGGTCGCAACCCTGGAAGGGCTCGGCATCTTGCCGCTGGCGCTCGAGGCCTTCGACACGCTGTCCGGCGGCCAGAAACAATTGGCGAGCCTCGCCCAGGCAATCGTCCGGCGGCCCGACATCCTGCTGCTGGATGAGCCGACGAGCGCGCTCGATCTGCATCATCAGCTTCAGGTCGTCACTGCCGTGCGCCGCGTCGCGTCCTCAGGGACG
>Ga0180219_1000227_pt1 | contig 55473 bp, 51 predicted proteins | sample eDN3rd30CBELigMG_FD_151338 | JGI IMG/M metagenome (GOLD analysis project Ga0180219, IMG submission 151338) | Enriched Miracle-Growth compost microbial communities from Emeryville, California, USA - eDNA 3rd pass 30_C BE-Lig MG (version 2)... ... | reverse complement strand
CGCGTCGAGAACCACGACATCGTGGTGGTCGTGGGCGGAGGGGTGGATGCCGCGCCCTGGCAGATCCTCGCGAGCGATGCCGTGCCGCATCCCACCGCCGTCGCCGACGCGATCGCGACGCTGGCCGCCCTCGCCGGCTGACGCCGCGCTGTTCGCGGGTTACGCCTCGGCGACGTCGGCGAACTCGATGCGCTCGGAGACCGTGCGCAGCACCTCGAGCAGCCAGTTCAGCGCCGGGTCGTCGGAGCGCGAAGGATGCCAGTAGGCCGACTCGACCAGGACGGGCAGGCGTATCGGCAGGCGAGCCGTGGCCAGGCCCAGCTCGTCGGCGTACAGCTCGGCGAGGCGCGTTGGGGCGAAGCCGAAGAAGCCCGTGCCCGATACCGTGAACGGCACCGGGAGGAACCCCGGCACGATGCGCGCGACCGTCGGGCTGACACCGGCGGCGGCGAGGGCGTCGTCGGCGTACATCACGACACCCTCGGCGAGGGCGACCTGCACGTACGGCATCTCGGCGAGGTCGTCGAGCGACAGCTCGCCGTCGCGCAGGCGCGGGTTGTCGGCCGCGACCACGCACGCCATGCTGTCGGAGAACAGCGCCTGATGCTTGCCGGGGATGTCACGGGCTGCGGAGGCGACCACGACGTCCTCGCGCAGCAGGTCGACGGGCTCGACGCTCATGAGGGGTGAGAACTCCACCGACACGGCGGGCGCCTGCTCTTCGAGCACGGCGAGCAGCGGACCGGTCATGACCGACAGCGCGTAGTCGGACGCCGTGATGCGGAACTGGCGGTCACTGGTGAGGGGATCGAACAGCGGGCGGATGTTCAGCGTCCGGGCGATCTCGGCCATCGCCTCGCGGACCATCGGCTGCAGTTCGACGGCCTTCGGCGTCAGGTCTGACATGCGGCCGCCCCGCACGAGCAGCGGGTCGTCGAAGAGCTTGCGGAGCTTTGCGACGGCGCCGCTCACGGCGGGCTGGGTGAGCCCGATCGTCTCGCCGGCGCGTGTGAGATTGCGCTCGGTGAGGATCGCATCGAGCACGACGAGCAGGTTGAGGTCGATGCCCCGCAGATCGCCCATCCCGCATCCCTTCGATCTCCACCAGAATAGGTCGCGGCTACTTCAGTTCGAGCGTGATCGTCTGGTCGCTTCCCGAGGCGTCGAACGACATAGTCCCGGTGGCGCCGAGATAGGCGCCGGTGCCCCCGGTGACAGTGAGCGTGAACTTCGGGTCCTGTGTCACGACGCCGGCCACCTGGATGCTGCCGTCCGCGAGGACGATCGTGCCGGTCGCTTCGCTCACGTGCGTGTCGTGGTCGACGACGACGGCGGCGACATGCACCTGCCCGACGTTCTCGCCGTCGGACGAGAGGTTCTGCGTGAACGCGAGCAGATCGCCGATGTCGGGCCCCTGGTCGCTCTTGTCTCCGAGGTCGACGAACACGTTGTCGCCATCGATGTCGGTCGCGATGTACGACAGTGTAGTGAGGTTCGCGGCCGGTGCGACGCCGGCCGGCGCGGCGGCATCCGCCGGATGGCTCGGCGACGCGCAGGCGCTGACGCCGCCGATGATGAGGCCGCCCGCGATGACGACGGCGGCCGCACGGGGTGCCCGCGTGTTCGCAGATGGACCTGATGCCGAGCTGTGTGAAGAGAACATGACTGCTCCTTGCTGTGGTTGAGTCCTTCGGCGGTGCGTTCTTCGCGCCGCTGATGAGGACGCTAGGGATGCCCCGTGCCCGGGCCGTCCACCGCACGATGACACCTGGCTCCGGCGCCTCCATCGTGCGGTGTCCATCGCTGGTTTGACGTGCCGGCCGGGACGGCCGAATAGCATGTGGAAAATGAAGGTGCTGAGTCGATGGGGACTGGATGTGTTCCTCGTCCTCCTCGCGATCGGGCAGACCATCGCGATCATGCTGAGCGCCGAAGGTCTGCGAGTTCTCGGTGCACTGCTGGCGGCTATGTCGGCACTTGTGCTGATCGCGCGTCGTATCCAGCCGCTGGCCGCGAGCATCCTCTCCCTCGTCGCGCTGGGCGCGTGCCTGTGCGTGCTGCCCGAGACGCCGACGCTCGCCTTCATCAGCCTGCTCACGACGTTCGCGATCGTCGCGGCGATCAACTCGACACGGGATGCCGTGATCTGTTGGTTCGTCGGCGCCGGCGTCCTCGCCGCCGCCGTCATGCTGACCGGACCCGCCGATCAGATCGGCGACTACGCACTGACGCTGGCATTGTGCAGCGTGATGTGGATCGCCGGCCTGTTGGTGAGCCGTCGCACGCGGCAGGCCGCGCTCGTCGCGATGCAGCTGGATCTGGCCGAGCTGGAGCAGGAGAAGCTCGTGCAGGAAGAGCGGTCGAGAATCGCCCGCGAGCTGCACGACGTCGTCAGCCACGGGCTGACCGTGGTCATCGTGCAGACCGTGGCCGCCAGATCGGCCCTCGAAGACGTCGCTGCCGAAGAACTGCCGTCGTCGGGCGCCGCACCGTCCGTCGCGGACGCCGAGCGCCACCTCGCGTCGGTCGAGTCGGCGGCGCGAGAGGCGCTGGCCGACATGCGGCGGATGCTCGATCTCCTGCAGCCGGACGAGGGCGAGTCGGATGCCCCTCCGCCGGCGGCTCCACGACTGGTCGAGGTCACCGCACTCTGCGACCGGGCGCGCGAGGCCGGGCTCGACGTCGACGACTCGCGGGTCGACAGCTCGCTCGCGCTGTCGCAGGGACTTGAGGTGGCGGTGTACCGGATCGTGCAGGAGGCGCTCACGAACACCATCAAGTACGCGCCGGGGTCTCGCGTGCTCGTCACGCTCGAACGCGACGGCGCCGACGTGTGCGTCGAGGTGACGGACGCCGGATCGGCCGCATCCGATCGTGACGAGATCGCGCCGGGCGGCAATGGCCGTGGCCTGCTCGGGATGCGCGAACGCGCGGCCGCCTACGGCGGCACGGTCGTGGCGTCGCGATCGGCATCCGGCGGGTTCACGGTGCGCGGCCGACTGCCCATCACGAGGGAGGTCGGCGCATGATCCGCGTGCTCCTGGCCGACGATCAGGCGCTCGTGCGCGATGGATTCCGTGCACTGATCGATCGCGATCCTGAGATGGAGGTCGTCGCCGAGGCGTCCGACGGCGTCGAAGCGGTGAGCCTGGCCCGCTCCGAGCATCCCGACGTCGTGCTCATGGACATCCGGATGCCGCGCGTCGACGGACTCACCGCGACGAAGCAGGTGCTGGCGCTCGCGGACCCGCCGCGCGTCCTCGTGCTGACGACGTTCGACCGCAACGACTGGGTCTTCGAGGCGCTGAAGGCGGGCGCGAGCGGATTTCTCCTCAAGGACGTGCGCGGCAAGCAGCTGACGGATGCGATCCGCACCGTGGCGGAGGGTGACGCGCTGCTTGCGCCCTCCATCACGCGCCGGCTGATCGAGGAGTTCGTCGCGCATACGCCCGCGGTGCCGCTGCGTGCGTCTCAGCTGCTGACCGAGCGCGAGCTCGAGGTGCTGCGGCTGCTGGCCGGCGGACTGTCGAATGCCGAGATCGCCGAGCGGCTGGTCGTCGAGCTGTCCACCGTGAAGACGCACGTCAACCGCTTGCTGTCGAAGCTCGATCTGCGCGATCGCACCCAAGCCGTCGTCTACGCCTACGAGTCGGGTCTCGTCGTGCGCGGCGCGGGCCTTTGATCGTCAGTTCGAGGTCGGCCGCGCGTACACAACTGCCGAACCGAGCCCGCGCGCGACGTCGAAGCCGACCAGCGCGACGCGGTACTGCGGGTTCAGAGCTGCCCAGAGCCGCTCTGCGACGGCTTGCCAGGGCTCGTTGACAGTGGCGTTCAGGGCGATGCCGCTCGGCGCCGGGGTCGTCGCATCGCCGGTGTAGGTCGTGATCGCGAGGCTCTGCCCGGCCTCGACCGACGTGGTGTGCACGGTGCGCTGCTGCGCCTGCCCCGGCCAGCCCGGAACCGGAACGGCTCCCGAGACACTGACATCCGTCATCCCGCCGTCTTCTGTGAGAGCGGCGTAGGCGGTGATCCGCGGCGTGAAGATCGGCGGGTCGGGCTCGAACGCGATGTCGCGCACGGCGGCCTCGAACGGCGTGCCGGCGGTGACCCGCTCGAACAGCGGCGTCACCTGATCGCCGTTGCCGACGACGAGGTCGGTCGCCGACCGGCGGATCGCGACGTAGTGGCGCAGGGCGTCCAGCGGGCCGCCCGACGCATCCTTGACCTCGACGGTGTCGGCCTGCACGTCCATGTAGCGCTCGCGCGATGCGGCGCTGCGGCCGGTCAGCCAGTACAGCGCGAAGCCGGTGCCGTCGACATCGCGGCCGAGGGCGACACCCCGGCCCGGATAGTCGCGTTCTGCAAGGACATCCACCAGACCCGGTGCGGAAGAGTTCGCCACCCTGCGATTATCCCATCTGCGGCCATGGGCGCACCGCGGCGGCCGACGTGAAAGTCCCGCCGCGCGACCCGTCACGACCGCGAGATCACACTTGTGCACGCTGAAAGTGCGGCCAAGCGTGCACAAGCGTGATCTCGTGAGCAGCAGCGGCCCGGTCAGAGTCGGTCGGGGCCGTACGTGCGGCGCGCCGGCGGCACCGTGTACCCGGGGCTCGTCTGCTCGACGATGCGGTTGGAGATCGATCCCAGCCCCTCGACGGTCATGGTCACGACGTCGCCGACCTGCAGCGGTGGGATGACGAGCTCGCCGCCCGCGCGCGCCCAGCGTTCGGAGAGAGCGCCCTGCGATGCGGTGCCGGTCGCCAGCACGTCGCCGGCGCCCACCCACGCGTCGCGCGAGGCGTGCACGAGCATCTCCTCGAACGACCAGGACATGTTGCGCAGGTTGTCGGTGCCGACGACCTCGCCGTTGATGGCGACGCTCATCTCGAGGGCGTAGCGGTCGCCCTCGCGGTACTTCTCGAGCTCGTCGGGCGTGGTGATCCACGGGCCGAGGGTGTTCGCGAAGTCCTTGCCCTTGTTCGGGCCCAGGCCCACGCGCATCTCGTTGCCCTGGATGTCGCGTGCACTCCAGTCGTTGAACAGGCAGAAGCCGGCGATGTGCTCGGCCGCCTCTTCGATCGGCACGTCGCGCACGGTGTCTTTCACGATCATCGCGACCTCGAGCTCGAAGTCGAGCTTCTGGGTGAACGGCGGCATCGGGATGTCGGCGCCGCTGGGCACGACCGACCACGGGTTCATGAACAGGAACGCCGGCGCCTCGTACCACTGCGCGGGAACCGTGCCGTCGCCGGGCTCGTTCTTCTTCATGCCCGCGATGTGCGCTTCGAAGACCAGGAAGTCGCGCATCGCCCGCGGCTCGACCGGCACGGCCAGCGTCGCGTCGTCGATCGGCAGTTTCTGCGCCTTGCCGGCGCGCAGGTCCAGGTCGCGGCGCTGGTCCTCGGGCATCGTCAGCAGGTCGAGGATCTCGGGGTCGCCCGGGATATCCTGGATCTTGCCGTGCTGCAGCCGCCCGGTGTGGACGATGCCGTTCGTGCCGAGATAGCGCGCGTACTGCGCCATGTCAGAAGTCCAGGGTCTCGTAGAAGTCCTTCTGGCGCACCTCGAGCGCGGGAACGGCCTGACCGGCCGCCCACTTCTCGAAGTGCGGGTAGGTGCCGTGGGCCTTGAAGGCGTCTTCGTCGGTGTAGACCTCGAAGATGCGGAACGTGTTCGGCTCATCGGGCGACTGGTACGCCTGGTAGTACAGGTTGCCGGGTTCTTCGCGCGACGCCGGCGACAGCTGCTCGAGCGCGGAGCGCACGGTCTCGGCTTCGCCGTCCTTGGCGATCCAGGTGGCACTGCAGATGAAGGCCATGGGTGTTTCCTCTCTCAACCTCTTCGTCGGGGGAACATCGTCCCTCTGCTGATCACGCTACGGACGGGGGATGCCGCGGGCCACGTCGTCACGTCGATGACAGGCATCGCGCGGGCCGGGGCCCGCGGCATCCACCCCTCACTCGTCGAAGATGGCGACCGCCCGGGTCCAGCCGGCCGACGCCCCGCGCACCTTGGCGGGGAAGCACGCGACCGTGAAACCGAACGCGGGGATGTCTTCGAGGTTCTGCAGCTTCTCGATCTGGCAGTAGCCGACCTCGGCGCCGGCCTTGTGGCCCTCCCACACGATCGAGGGGTCGCCGGTCTCTTCGAATAGGCGCCGATTGATGCTCACCGGAAGGTCCCATCCCCACGCGTCGGTGCCGACGACCCGCACGCCCTTGCCGGTCAGGTGCAGCGTCGCCTCGCGGCCGAAGCCGATGCCGGTGTCGATGTAGTCGTCCTGACCGTAGGCGGCGGAGGCGACCGTGTGCGCGAGCACGATGTCGAGCGGCTGCAGCTCGTAGCCGATGCGCTCAAGCTCGGCGTCGATGTCGGCGGGGCTGACCAGGTGCCCGTTGGGCAGATGCCGCAGGTCGAGCTTGACGCCGGGACGGAAGAACCAGTCCAGCGGCACCTCATCGATCGTCCACGAGCGCTCGCCGTTGTTCATGGTCGGGTGATAGTGCCAGGGGGCGTCGACGTGCGTGCCCGCGTGGGTCGTGATCGTGACGGTCTCGGCGGCCAGGCCCTGCCCCTCGGGCAGCTGCTCGGGCTCGATGCCGTACATCGCGTGCATGTCGGCGAGGCCGGCGATGTGGTCCTTGTACTCGATCTTGGGCCGCAGGAACGGCGGGTCCACCGGGATGACGTCATCCAGCGGCATCGACAGGTCTACGAAACGCATTCCAACTCCTTCGTGGGTACGCCCCATCCAACGCGTCCGGTGCAGAGCGCGCTGCGCCCAACGCGGATGACAGGTATCGCGGAGTGGAGGGCGGGATGCCGCGGCAGCGGCCTCGCGGAACGAGCCGCTGCAGGGACGCGCCGCTGCGCGGACGCGCTCGGGTCGCTGATGTCGTCGCGCTGCTGTTATCGACGTTCGCGCCTGTTATTCGCGGGCGCGAACGCCGAGAACGACAGCGCGAGCGGAGCGGGCCGCGCCGAAACGGGCGCGTGTGCAGAGAACACCAGCGCGAGCGGAGTACCGGCGCGCCTAGGGTGACGGTCGCCGCGCGCCGCGCGCGTCAGAGCGCGACGGGCTCGCCGCTCACGGTGATGGCCGGCAGCAGGCGCTCGATGTGCCCGCGGATGAGCGCGGTCATGTCGAGCGCGCCGCGCGTGATCACCCACTGCAGCTGGATGCCGTCGGCCACGGCGATGCACTCGCGCGCGATGGACTCGTGGTCGATGTCGGCGCGCAGGCGCCCCTGCTCACTGCCGGCGCGCAGGGCGTCGGCCAGCGAGGCGACAGCGTGCTCGTACCGCTGCGCGAACAGCGCGTGCGCCGGGCTGTTCGGGTCGGCCGCCTCGGCCGAGATGAAGACGAACAGCTCGGTGAGGGCCGGCTGCGATGCGAACCACTCGGTGATGTGCAGCATCTGGCGGAACAGGCCGAGCCCGTCGTCATCGAGCTGTGCGGACGCCGCGAGGTCTGCGGCGATGTCGAACCGGTGATCGGCGATGGCCAGCAGCAGATGCTGCTTGGTGGGGAAGTAATGCTTGAGTCCCGGGGTGGTCAATCCGACCGCACGGGCGATGTCGGCCAGCGAGGTCTGCGAGTAACCCTCGGTGGCGAACCGCTCGGTGGCAACGTCGAGGATGCGCTCGCGCCGCTCGCGCCCGACCGCATACGACCCCCGCTTCGTCGATACCACGTAGCCACCGTAGCCATGTTGCCGATGAGCGAAAACCTCTACCGTAAGGTATTCAGATTCTCGGCGAAGGAGCACGGGTGGATCAGCGACGGTGTCACGACCTGAGGGTGGAGCATCTGCATGCGCCGCTCGCGGTCGCCACCTCCGTACCGCGGTTCTCGTGGCTCGTCGAACATGAGCAGACGGCGTATCGCCTCACTGTGCGCACGCCCGGGGGCGAGCTGGTCTGGGACAGCGGCCGCACCACGAGTGCCGCGACCTCGCTGGTGCCCTACGCGGGCACGCCCCTGCGCAGCGACACCGATCACACCTGGACGGTGGAGAGCTGGGATGCCGCGGGCACCTGCGCGCGCGGCGTTTCCCGCTTCGGTACCGGGCTGTCGGCCGCGGACTGGACGGCGCCCTGGGTGGAGCCGGTGCAAGACGCGACGGTGCTCGAGCGCTGGTCGCTGCAGGACTGGATCCGCGGAGCGGGCCCCGCGACAGCGGCGGAAGAGCGACTGCGGTCCGTGCAGCTGCTGCGGCAGCGCATCCACCTCCCTGAATCTCCGGTGCGGGGGCGGCTGTATGCCACCGCACACGGGGTGTACCAGGCGTCGCTGAACGGCGAGCCGGTCGGCGACGAGGTGCTCGCGCCGGGTTCCGACAGCTATCGGCACCGGGTCAGCGTGCAGGCGTACGACGTGACCGCGCCGCTGCGTGCGGGCGAGAACGTGTTGGGCATCGCTCTCGCCGACGGCTGGTGGGCGGGCCGCATCGGCCTCACCGGGTCGAGCGCGCAGTTCGGCGACCGCACCGCGGCGACGTGGCAGCTGCACGTCGAACTCGCCGACGGCCGGCGCATCGTCTGCGGTGCCGACGGTGACGTCGTCAGCGCCCCGGGCCCGTGGCGCTACGCCGACCTGTTCGTGGGGGAGTGCTTCGACGCGCGTGGGGCCATCCCAGATTGGGATGGCCCCAGCTTCGACGCCTCGACCTGGACGCCGGTGCGCGTGACCGACGAACCGACCACGACACTCGTGCCCTTCGCCGGTGAGCCGGTGCGGCGCCTGCACGAGCTGCCGATGTGCGTGCTGCACGACGACGGCGAGGGCATCGTCCTCGATGCCGGCCAGGTCATCGCGGGGCGTGTTCGCCTGCGACTCTCCGGGCTGCGAGCCGGCCAGCGCGTGACGATCGAGCACACCGAGACGCTCGCCGCCGACGGCGCGTGGTTCGTCAACATCGTCGGCATCAACAAGGACCAGACCGACGTCTACATCGCGGCCGGCACCGGCGACGAGACCTACGAGCCCGTCTTCACGTACCACGGCTTCCGTTACGCTCGCATCCGCGGTCTCGATGCCGGAATGAGGGTGGATGCCGCGGCCGTCGTCATCGGCAGCGACCTGGAGCCGACCGGCACCTTCGAGACGTCCGACCCGCGACTGAACCGCCTGCACGAGAACGTCGTCTGGAGCCAGCGGGGCAACTTCGTCTCGGTGCCCACCGACTGCCCGCAGCGCGAGAAGGTCGGCTGGACCAGCGACGCGCAGGTGTTCGCCCCCGCGGCGACGAACAACGCGCGGGTCGCGTCGTTCTTCACCCGCTGGCTGGCGAATCTGCGCGCCGATCAGCTGCCCGACGGCGCCGTGCCGATCACCTCGCCGCGCAGCCCGTTCGACGCCGAGGCCGCCGCGGCGGCGGATGGTGTGGGCGGCATCGTCTCAGCCGCCGGATGGTCGGACGCCATCGCCTTCGTGCCGTGGACGCTGTACGAACGCTACGGCGACGAGCGCGTGCTGGCCGAGAACATCGACGCGATCCTCGCCTGGATCGAGTGGCAGCAGCGGGCCGCGGCATCCGCTCTTCCCGATGCGCTGTCGGGCGCACCGCTCTCACCGGAGCGCGAGGCTCGGCAGAGGCTGCTCTGGAACACCGGCGACCAGTTCGGCGATTGGCTCGCGCCCTCGACGATGGAGGGGCGGCCGGTGCACGAGGCGATCGGCATCGCGCCGGCGCTGACCGGCGAGCTGGTCGCGCCCATGTTCCAGGCGCAGACGCTGACCCTCGCCGCGCGCATGACGGCGGTGCTCGGACGCGATGCGGAGTCGGCCGAGCTCGCCGCCCGCGCGCGGGCGGTGCGCGCCGCGTTCGCCGCCGAGTACATCGACGAGTACGGCGACCTGCCGGTGCGGTTGCAGGGTGTGTACACGCTCGCGCTCGCGTTCGACATGGTTCCTGACGAGCTGCGGGCTTCGGTCGCCGACAGGCTCGTCGAGCTCGTGCACGAGCGGGGAGATCGGCTCGACACCGGCTTCTTGTCGGTGCCGTACCTGCTCGACGTGCTCTGCGACACCGGACACCGCGACCTCGCCCGCCGCCTGCTGTGGCAGAGCGAGATGCCGTCGTGGATGTACGAGGTGGATGCCGGGGCCACGACGATCTGGGAATCGTGGGATGCCGTCGCGCCCGACGGCACGCCCCGCGCGACCTCGCTCAACCACTACGCGTTCGGCTGCGTCGACGACTGGCTGTACCGGCGCGTGCTGGGGATCGCGCCGGTACGGCCCGGCTACCGGCACGTGGTGATCGAGCCCGATCTCGAGATCGGCGTGACCTTCGCCCGCGGCTCGGTGACCACGCCGTATGGCGCGATCGGCGTCGACTGGGCGCTCGAGGGTGCCGGCGCCCGAGTCACGTGCACCGTGCCGCACGGGGTGCATGCCGAGCTGCGGCTGGGCGGTCGCAGCATCCATCTCCCTCCCGGATCTTCCACACACCACTGCGCGCCCGTCGCGCTTCAACACAACTGAACACACCCACCCGACTCCCGGTGACGGATGCCGGACATACGCAAGGACGCGGACATGACCATGAACAATCAGACCGACGCCGCCGACGTCGACGAGCAACCGCAGGAGTGGCCGAACCCCCGTGGGGGCTTCCTCTTCTTCCTCGGCTTCGCCGCGATCGGGGCCGGCATGGCACAGCTGGTGCCGGCGGTGCTCACGCTGTCGCTGAAGGCGAATCTGCTGGATCCGAAGAACGCCACGACGATCCTGTCGGTCGTCGTGGCCGTCGGCGCGGTGTTCGGCCTGATCGCCGCTCCGACCTTCGGGCGGCTCAGCGATCGCATCACGTGGCGCACCGGACGCCGTCGGCCGCTGCTGATCCTCGGCGCGGTGCTCATGGCGATCGGCGCGCCGGTCAGCTACGCCGCCCCGACCACCTTCCTGCTCACGATCGCGGGCACCCTCACGATGCTGGGCGTGGTGGCGGTGACGGTGGCCTGCACGGCGATCCTCGCCGACCAATACGCGCCCGAGCGCCGAGGTCCGGCATCCGCCCTCATCGGCATCAGCCTGCCGGTCGGAGCGGTCATCGGGCTGTTCTTGGCGCAGCTGGTGTCATCGTCGCTGCTCGCGCAGTTCTTGATCCCCGCGGCCATCGGCGTCGTGAGCGCGCTGCTGCTCGCCGTGCGCCTGCCCGACCGGGTGATCGGTCGCGACGAGGTGCCGGTGTTCACCGTGCGTGACTTCTTCGGCACGTTCTGGGTCAACCCGGTGAAGAACCCGTCGTTCGGGTGGGCCTGGTGGAGCCGGCTGCTGATCTTCTTCGGCATCGCCGCCGTGCAGGCCTACCAGGCGTTCTACCTCATCCTCGGTCTCGGCTTCACGCCCGCCGAGGTGTCGGGAGCCGTGTTCCTTTCGACCCTGGTGCTGACGGCCTTCGCGCTGGTGTTCGCGCCTCTCGTCGGCAAGATCTCCGACCGGGTCGGGCGGCGCAAGCCCTTCGTGATCGTGGCCGCGCTCATCTTCGCGGTGGGGCTCGTGATCGTCACGTTCGCGAACGACTACGGCATGTTCCTCGTAGCGATGGGCGTTATGGGCATCGGCCAGGGCGTGTACATGGCCGTCGACCTGGCGCTGGTCAGCGAGATTCTGCCCGACAAGCGCAACATCGCCAAGGACATGGGGATCATGGGCCTGGCCAGCACCCTGCCCTCGTCGATCGTGCCGGCGCTCGCGCCGATCCTGCTGGGTATCGGCGCCTCCGCCGCGCACCCGCAGAACTTCCCCGCGCTGTTCCTCACCGGGGCCATCGCGGGCCTGCTCGGCGCCGCCTTCATCCTGCCCATCAAGAAGACGAAGTGAGTTCCTCGATGTCCTTTCCTCCCGGGTTCCTCTGGGGCGTCGCCACCGCCGGCCACCAGGTCGACGGCGGCGACGCAGACAGCGACACGACCTTTCTCGAGAGTGTGACGCCGACCGTGTTTCACGAGCCCGCGGGACCCGCCTGCCGGTCGTGGGAGCTGTGGGCGACCGATCTCGATCTCGCTGCGGGGATGGGGTTGAACGCCTACCGCTTCTCCGTGGAGTGGGCGCGCGTCGAGCCGGCGGCGGGTGAGTTCTCGGATGAGGCCCTCGCTCACTACGACGCTCTCGTCGATGGATGCCGCGCTCGAGGCCTCGCGCCCGTGATCACGCTGAGCCACTTCACGAGCCCGCACTGGTTCGCGATGCGCGGGGCGTGGCTCGACCCCGAGGCGCCCGCGCTGTTCGCGCGATTCGTGCGCGCCGTGATCGAGCGGATCGGCGACCGGGTACGGGCCGTGGTCACGTTCAACGAGCCCAACCTGCCCGAGATGCTGACGTGGAGCGAGCTGCCCCCGATCGTCGCCGAGCTCGAGCGGGCGACGCTGGAGGCGGCATCCCGCACCGCTGGTGTGGCGCGGTATCGCACCGGCAACGTGATGATCCCCGAGGATTTCGCGGGCATGCGGGTCGGGATGACCGCCGCGCACCGCGCCGCGAAGGAGGTCATCGCCCAGCTGCGCCCACACCTACCGGTCGGTTTGTCGCTGTCGATGGCCGACGATGTGGCCCTGCCCGGCGGCGAGGCGCTGCGCGACCGCAAGCGTGCCGAGGCGTACGACTACTGGCTGCGGCTGGCGGGCGCCGACGACTTCGTCGGCGTGCAGAACTATGAGCGGCTCACATATGGGCCCGACGGACTGGTCGCTCCGCCCGCCGAGGCCGTCCGCAACGAGATGGGCAGCGTCGTCGAGCCCGACTCGCTGCGCGGCGCCGTCGCCTACGCGCACGAGGTCAGCGGCGTGCCGGTGTTCGTGACCGAGCATGGGCTGAGCACGGGAGATGACGCGCTGCGTGCCGGGTTCATCGAGCCGTCGCTGGAGGGCCTCGCCGCCGCGATGGCCGAGGGCGTGCCCGTGATCGGGTACTGCCACTGGACGCTCATCGACAACTTCGAGTGGATCTTCGGCTACACGCGCCAGTTGGGACTCTGCGCGGTCGACCGCGAGACGTTCGCGCGCACGCCGAAGCCGAGCGCCGGGGTCTACGCGCGCGCCGTCGCGGCGCGGCGGTGACGCGGGGCGGTGAGCACGACGCGGGTGTGAGGCGCGCGGCGGAGGGCACGACAGGCGATGCCCCACGGCCTCGCGCTGCCCCACGGCCTCGCGCTGCCCCACGGCCTCGCGCTGCTCCGATCCGCGTTCGCGCCCGTGATTCGCAGGCGCGAACGCGGAGAACGACCGCGCGAGCAACGCCCTGGCGTGCCGAAACGGGCGCGCGAGCAGAGAGCAGACGCGTGGGCGAAGAACGGGCGCGCGAGCAGAGAACGGGCGCGTGAGGTCCGAACCGAAGCCGCGTCTCGCTCCCCGACTCGCGAGATCATCCTTGTGCACGCTCCGACGCGTCAAAACCGTACACAAGGATGATCTCGCGGAGTGGAGGGAAGGATGCCGCGGCTCGGGGCTCCCGGAGAGGGGGCACGACGCGGGCGCGCGGATCCGCCCCGCCGTCGTGCAACGTGCTCAGACCGTGACGACAACCTTGCCCGCGGCGTGCGCCGAGCCGACCGCGCGGAACGCGTCGGCCACCTCGTCGAGCGCGAACGCCGCTGCCACCGGCAGGCGCAGCGCTCCGCGAGCCACTCGGTCGACCAGGCCCGCGAGGTTCTCGGCCGTGCGCGCGGAGCGCTCGACATTGTTCACGCCCAGTTCGTCGAGCGCGGCGTAGGCCGCGATCGCGACCATCCGGTCGACGGGCACGCCCAGCGCGACGCCGGCGTCGAGCGCGTCGCGTCCGTGGCAGTCATAGACCGCCGTGAGCTCGACACCCTGCAGCGAAGAGACCAGCTCCGGCCCGTATGCGACGGGTTCCACACCGAGCGACCGCAGCAGCTCGTGGTTGTGCTCCGACGCGGTGCCGATCACTCGGGCACCGGCCTCGACTGCCAGCTGCGCCGCGACGAGACCGACAGCCCCGGCGGCACCGCCGACCAGCACGGTGTCACCTGCGCCCACGGGCACGGTCGCGAGCACCGACACCGCGGTGAGCCCGGCCATCTTCAGGCCGCCGGCCACCGCGGCGTCCACCGATGCAGGCCGCCGCGCCAAGTCCGAGGCGAGAGCCACCGCGTTCTCGGCGGCCGAGCCCGTTGCCGAGCCCAGCACCTCGTCGCCCACGGCGACCGGCGTGCCGTCCCAGTAGACGGCACCCGGGCCCACCGCCGAAACGACCCCCGCGACATCCGATGCGACGCGCCGCGGGAACGGCGCGTCCGAGGGGATGAACGCCGACAGCAGCTTCGCGTCGAACGGGTTCAGGCCCGCCGCGCGCACGCGCAGCACCACCTCACCGTCGCCGGGAGCATCTTCCGGAACCGATCCGACGTAGAGCACGTCGGGCTCACCGGTGCGGTCATACAGGGCGGCGCGGAGCATCGGCAGGCCTCCAGAGACTCAGTAGGTGCGCAGGATCTGCTCGGGCTCGAGCTGCACGGCCCATCCCTCGATGGTGCCGGCGTTCTCATACTCCTCTATCTGGAGGATCTGCCGGCCGCGTTCGACGGTCTGGTCCATGCCGGTCGTCACGAACGCGTAGATGTTCAGCCAGGCCGAGCCCTCGTATGCGACCCCGTCGATCACCAGCACGTTCGCATCGACGACCGCGCGGGCGGTGGCGGCGGCGCGGGGAGAGGTCGTGGTGACGGCGCGTGCGCCGTTGACCTTGTTCGCCGCGACGACCCCGGCCAGGGCCTCGTCGACCACGAGCACGGCGAAGGCGTCGATGCCGGCATCCTGGTCCTGCACCACCGCCTTCGCGACCGCGATCGCGTACGCGGGGTAGTCATCGCCCGGGTCGACCTCGTCGGCACCGTGCCAGACGACCTCGAAGCCGCCGTCGAGGGCGCGCTGCTCGAGCTTGCGGCCGAGTTCGTAGCCGCCGTGGTCGACGGCGAAGTGGATGCGTGTCATGATGCGGTCTTCCTTCGAGTCAGAGAGCGGATGCTGCGCGGGGTCACACCGGCGGGGCGACGAACAGGCCCTTGTCGATGTCGTTGAACGACTCGCGGGCGACGAGTTCGCTCATCTCGGCCGCGGTGCCCCATTGGTCCTGCGTGGACAGCTCGCTGATGTCGTGGCGGTGGGCCTCCCACAGGTCGTCGTCGACCATCGCCAGCTCGGTCGTGTACTCGATCGTGTTGCCCGCCGGGTCGAGGAAGTACGCGAACGTGTTGTCGCCCGCGTTGTGACGGCCCGGTCCCCACACCATCCGGGCGCCCGAGCGCAGGATCTTGCCGGCGCCGCGCATCCACTCCTCGATGCCGCGCATCTCGAACGACAGGTGGTGCAGCGAGTGGTGCGGGCCCATCGCGACCGCGATCGAGTGGTGGTTCGGGTTGCAGCGCAGGAAGTGCATCATCTCGACGCCGTCGGGGCGCACGAGCGAGTCGGAGATCGTGAAGTCGAGGTGGTCGACGTACCACTGCGCCGTGTCGTTCAGGTGCGCGGAGTTGAACACCATGTGCGAGAGCTTGGCCGGGATCGGCTCGCGCTCGCGGATCTTGCGCGCCTCGCGGGTCTGATACCCGGTCGAGAACTCGAGCACGCGGCCGTCGCCGTCGAAGATGCGGAAGCCGTAGCCGCCGCTGAACCCGGTGAGCTCCTGCGGCTCGTGTACGAACTGCACGTCCTCGGCATGCAGCTTGGCGGCCAGGGCGTCGACGTCGGCGCGGTTGCGCACCGCGAACCCGGCGAGGTCGACGCGCTTCTCGTCGCGGCGCAGGCGCAGGATGAAGGGCTCGGTCGAGCCCTCGGCGGCCAGGTAGCTCAGGCCGTCCTCGCCGTGCACCTCGGTCAGGCCCCAGTGCCGGATGAAGAAGTCGCGCTCCTCGTCGAAGTTCGGCACCGCGAGTGCCCCGTAGCGCAGATGTGAGACCAGTCGCTGTGTCATCGTCGACCCTTCATCGGGAGGGGACGCGGAGGGATGCCGCGGCCCGAGGCTTGTGACTCGAGCGTAGGTCGCCCGCGCCCGCGGTGGCCATGCGCCCACCGGATACCATGCATCTGTGGTCGACGAGGAACCCGATCTGAACCTTCTGGTGGCGCTGCGCGCGCTGCTGGAGGAGGCCAACGTCACGCGCGCGGGCGAGCGCGTCGGCATCGGGCAGTCCACGATGTCATCGGCCCTGTCGCGGCTGCGGGCGCTGTTCCAGGACGAGCTGCTGGTGCGCGTGGGCCGCGACTACGACCTGACGCCGCTCGCCCGTCAGCTGCTGCCGCAGGTGCAGCTGACGCTGCCGCTCGTGGCCCAGGCGCTCGGGCAGACCGAGCCGTTCGACCCGGCCACCTCGCGTCGGCGCTTCACGATGGAGATGACCGACTACGCGGCGCTCGAGTTGCGCCCGCTGCTCGCGCTGGCCAGCGCCGAGGCTCCGGGCATCAGTGTCGAGCTGTCGAAGCTCGACGTGGTCCCCACCGAGGGCAACCGCGACCTGCTCGCGCACGACTTCGTGGTGGCACCGCCGGCGATCGGCATCGACCTCGACGGCGTCGAGCTCTTCCGCGACGAGTACGTCGTCATCGCCGACCGCGACAATCCGGTCGTCGCCTCCGGCGCGATCTCTCGGGAGGACTTCGCGGCGGGCCCCAGCGTGCGCTGCGAGTTCGGGCACGCGCACATGATCCCCGTCGAGCGGCGCATGCGCGAGCTCGAGCTCTGGCCCCCCGTGCGCGTGACGACCTCGACGCTGCTGTCGATCCCGCTGGTGGTGCGGGGCACGTCGCTGATCGGGGTGGTGCCGCGCCGCCTGGCGCAGCGCAACGCGGCGGTGACCGGAACCGTCTTCGTCCCCACCCCGTTCGCGCCGGTGGAGCTGATCGAGCGCATCTGGTGGCATCCCTCGCGGGCGAACGATCCCGCGCACGCCTGGTTCCGTGCGCTCGCGGAGCGTGCCCGCGCCGACGGACTGTTCGCCGTGTGACGGCGCGATAGCAGTCATCGCGCACGACGATTGGTTCCGACCGCCGATCCCTCATACGTTCGAGCGGTGAGGCGTGAAGACGCGCCGTGAGAGGAATGGCGAGGATGTCGGTTCGGAATGTGCTCATCGTGGGCGGTGGATTCACCGGTTTGACGACGGCGATCGCCCTGGCACAGCGCGACGTGCGGGTCACCCTCGTCGACAAGGCGCCGGCATGGGCGCGCGTCGGCCACGGCCTGACGATCCAGGGCAACGCGCTGCGGGTGTTCAAGCAGATCGGGGTGATCGACGAGGTGCTGGCGGTCGGCCAGCCGGAGGAGGGCCTGACCCTCACCCTCGCGAACGGTCATGTGCTCGCCGAGACCCACACGCCCCGTACGGGCGGTGACGATCTGCCGCCGACGATCGGGGCCCTGCGTCCCGACCTGCACGAGATCCTCGTGGCGAAGGCCGAGTCGCTGGGGGTCGAGATCCGCCTCGGGCTCGAGCTCACCTCGTTCGAGACGCACGGCGACGAGGCGACCTCGGTGCTCTCCGACGGCACGACCGAGACCTGGGACCTCATCGTCGCGGCCGACGGCATCAAGTCGCAGAACCGGCCGAAGATCGGCATCACCGAAGACCGCGCCCCCAGCGGGCTGGGCATCTGGCGTGCGGTCACGAGCCGCCGCCCCGACATGACCGGCGGCATCGCGTTCCCGACCGAGGACGACGGCGGAGCCTTCAAGGTCGGCTACACGCCGGTCAGCGACACCCAGTGCTACATCTTCGTGCTGTGCCGTCCGCAGCGCCCCGACAACGGGCTCGAGGACTGGCAGGAGGTCCGCCGTCTCATGGAGAACTACCACGGCGAGTACGACGCGCTGCGCGAGTCGATCACCGCCGACACGTTCTTGAACTTCCAGGAGATCGAGTGGATCTTCGTCGAGGGCCCGTGGCACACCGGCCGCGTCGTCGCGCTCGGCGAGGCCGTGCACGCCGTGCCGCCGCTCATCGCCCAGGGCGCCGCGCAGTGCCTCGAGGACGCGGTGCTCTTCGCCGAGTACGTCACCGCCGAAGGCGATCTCGAACAGCAGCTCGCCGACTTCTACGCGCGCCGCATCCCGCGCATCAAGGGCGTCGTCGACGCGTCGATGCAGCTGGCGCAGTGGGAGCAGAACCCCGGCACCCCCGACGCCGACCCCGAGCGGGTCATGAACGACGCGCTGCTGGCGCTGGTGCCCGCACCATGAGCACCGGGGAGGTGGATGCCGCGGCCGCCGGCCTGCCGGAGGGCACCGTGCCCCGCCGCGTGGTGACGGGCCACGACGCGAACGGGGTGTCGGTCGTCGTCTCCGACGGGATCGTCCCCGTGCACCGGGTCATGCCCGAAGACGGGGCGGGCTTCTACGAGGTGTGGCAGACCAGCGGGATGCCGGCGCCGATCGTCGCCGACGAGGGCGATCCCACGATCGGGTCGATCCGAGTGCCGCCGCCGGTGAACGGCACGAAGATCCGCGTGAACGAGTTCTTCCCCGGGCACGTCGGTCCCGAGGGACGCCAGTCGCCCGTGCACCGCACCGAGTCGGTCGACTACGGGATCGTCCTGGAGGGCGAGATCGTGCTCATCCTCGACGACAGCGAGACGACGCTGCGCGCCGGCGACATCTGCGTCCAGCGCGGCACCGACCACGCCTGGGCGAACCGCACCGATCGGGTGTGCCGCATGGCGTTCATCCTCATCGACGGGCACTTCGAAGACGAGCTGCTCACCGTGCTGCCCGGCGATGTGCGCGACCAGCTCATGACCGCGGGGCCGCACGGGCCCGGCGCGCGGGGGAGAAGAACTGAGATGACCCTGCACATCGACCACGTCGGCCTGTCGGTCGGCGATCTCGACGCCCAGCGCGACTGGTATCAGCGCGCGTTCGGCTTCGGCGCCGCGGGCGCGTTCGACGTGCCCGGCGCAGGTCTCCGCGGGGTGTTCCTGATCGGCCCCGACGGCATCGCCCTGGAGCTGCTCGAACTCCGCGGGTCGACGCACCGGGCAGCGGCATCCACCCCTCCCGACGAACTGCTCGCGCAGGGGTACGGGCACGTCTGCTTCCGTGTCGAGAGCGTCGACGAGACCTTCGCAGCCCTCGTCGAGGCCGGCGCGATCGTGGTCACCGAGCCGGGGCCGTCGCCCGAACCCGGGGTGCGCTTCGCCTTCGTGACCGACCCCGAGGGCAACTTCATCGAGCTGCTCGACCGCAAAGGACCGGTGACCGCATGACCGATCTGCAGCTGCCCGGCATCGCCGGCAATCTCTTCGTCGTCACCGGGGCCGCCGGCGGCCAGGGCGCGCAGGAGGCGCTGCTGCTGGCCGCGCAGGGTGCCGACGTGGTCGCGGCCGACATCCGCGACGATGCGCCCGAGCTGCTCGCCGATGCCGCGGCACTGCCCGGCACCGTCACCTACCGCACGCTCGACGTCGCCGACGAGGCGGGCTGGCAGGCGTTGGCCGCCTCGCTCGACGGCCGCACGGTCAAGGGCCTCGTCAACAACGCCGGCGTGACCCAGCGCACGCGCATCGGCGCGGTCGTGCGCGAGGACTGGGATCGCGTGCTCGCCATCAACGTCACGGGCCCCATGCTCGGCATCCAGGCCCTCCTTCCGCTCATGCGCGAGGGGTCGGCGATCGTGAACGTGGGCTCGGCCGCCGGCATGACCGGCCACTACACGGCGGCATACACCGCCAGCAAGTGGGCGATCCGCGGGCTGTCGCACTCGTGCGCGACCGAGCTCGGGCCGCGCGGCATCCGGGTCAACCTCGTGCACCCGGGCTACATCCACACCGACATGACCGCGAGCGCGCCGGCCGCGTTCCTCGCGGCGAACGAGGCCGTCTCGCCGCTGCATCGCGGCGGGCAGCCGCAGGAGGTCGCGAACGTGGTGGCGTTCCTGCTGTCGGACGCCGCCTCGTACGTGACCGGCGTCGACGTTCCCGTCGACGGCGGCCAGTACGTCTCGGGTGTGGCCACCTATCTCTCCGACGCCGTGCGCGCCTAGCCGCGGCATCCACCCTCCCCTGCGAAGGAACCCCCTATGTACATGTACTTCCCGACCAACTACGTGTGGAGCATGTCGGTGGTCGCGACCCTCAACAACGGCGGCCTGATCGACGACGTCGACAAGGCGTCGCGCCCGGTGCTCGAGGCGTCGGAGCACGGCGATGACGTCGGCACCGAGCTGCTGTACGCGTCGTGGCAGGCCGTCGCCGACCGGCTGCTGGCCTCGGCGCAGGAGGACGAGGCGCGCGGCTGGCGCCGCGGCGCCGCCGACAAGTACTACCGCAGCGCCCTGTACACCTCGCAGGCCGAGCGCCTGCAGTCGCCGAAGTGGGAGGGCCGCAAGGCCGCCTACCAGAAGTCGATCGACCTGCTGCTCAAGCACGTCGAGCTGGGCGACGTGCCGTTGACCACCGTCGACGTGCCGTATGCCGGCGACGATGCGCCCGAGGGCTCGGCCTTGCCGGGCTACTTCTACCGCGCTCCGGGCGAGGGGCCGCACCCGCTCATCGTGATGTGGAACGGCCTCGACTCGACCAAGGAGATGATGTACACCTCCGGGTTCGCGCAGGAGCTGGCCGAGCGCGGCATCTCGACGCTCATGATGGACCCGCCAGGGTCCGGCGAGGCGCTGCGCATGCGCGACCTGCACGCCCGCTACGACACCGAGGTGTGGGCGGCGTCGACGCTCGACTGGATCGAGGCGAACGCGTCGGAGCTGGGGGTGGATGCCGCGAAGGTGGGCCTCGTCGGATGGTCGCTGGGCGGCTACTACGTGCCGCGCGCGACCGCGTTCGAGAAGCGCATCGCGCTGGCGGTCGCCTGGGGCGCGAACTACGACTGGGCCGCTGTGCAGGAGGCCCGCCGGCGCCGCGAGGGCGAGAACCCCGTGCCGCACTACTGGGACCACGTGCACTGGGTGTTCGGCGCGAGCGACATGGACGACTTCATCGAGAAGACGAAGAACATGCGGCTCGAGGGCGTCGTCGAGAACATCACAGTGCCGTTCCTCGTGACGCACGGCGAGGGCGACCGGCAGATCCCGGTCGAGTACGCCCACAAGGAGTACGAGGCCGCCGTGAACTCGCCCAAGCGCGAGCTGCGCATCTTCACGCAGGAGGAGGGCGGCGCCGAACACATCGGCCTCGACAACATGCCCTACGTCTCGCAATGGACCGCCGACTGGGTGGCGGAGACCTTCGCAGAGCTGGCCTGACATGCGCATCGCGCGGTGGGAGACGTCCGCGGGGCGCGCCGACGGGTTCGTCGTCGACGACCGTGTGGTGCCGTTCCCCGGCGGGCTCACCGTCGCGGACGTGCTGGCGCAGGGGTTGGATGCCGCGCGCGGCATATACGAGCGGGTGAAGGGCTCCGCGGGCACGCCGCTGGCGGACGTGCGCCTGCTCGCGCCCGTCGCGCCTGCCTCGATCCGCGACTTCGTCGCGTTCGAGGAGCACGTCGAGGGCGTCAGTGCCTCGGTCGACGGCGAGGGCGGGGTGGTGCCGGAGTGGTACGAGGCACCCACGTTCTACTTCACGAATCCGCACACCGTGCTCGGCCCCGGCGCGCCGGTCGCCCCGCCGGTCACGCAGCGGCTCGACTTCGAGCTCGAGATCGCCGTGGTCATCGGCGCGGCCCCCGGTGTCGGTGAGACGAACCTGACGGCGGCGGAGGCGGCATCCACCGTCTTCGGCTACACGATCATGAACGACTGGTCCGCCCGCGACCTGCAGGCCCGCGAGATGAAGGTGCGGCTGGGGCCCGCGAAGGGCAAGGACTTCGGCCTGAGCCTCGGACCGTGGATCGTGACCGCCGACGAGCTCGAATCGTATCTCGATGACGACGGGTTCCTGGCCGTGCGGGCCGAGGCGTGGGTGAACGACCGGCTCGTCGGTGAGGATCTGGTCTCGAACATGGGCTGGCCGCTGCCCGAGCTCGTCGCGTACGCGTCGCGCAACTCGCGGGTCGTCCCGGGTGACGTACTCGGCTCGGGGACGGTCGGCAACGGCGGATGCCTCGGCGAGCTGTGGGGCCGGGGCGTCGACATCCCGGCGCTGCAGACCGGCGACGTCGTGCGGATGGCTGTCGAGGGCATCGGCGAGCTGACGGCCGCGGTCGGGCCCCAGGTCGCGGCGCCTGAACTGCCGCCGGCCCGCCCGCGCAGTCGCGCGCGCCGGCGCTGATACGGCCGCCGCGGCGTCCCGGCCGCCGGTGCTGAGGCCCCGCCCCGCGGCATCCCGCCCCGCAGCTCTGTCGGTGTGGGGCGTTTCCGCGCGCCGGAGCGCGCGACGGCGACAGATGTGCGCGGCGCGCGGGCCGGGGGTCTCCCGGACTACTCCTCGTCGGCGGCGCGGGTGGCCTTGCGGTCGGCGATGAGCGTGTCGCGCACGCGGCGGCGCAGCACCTTGCCGATCAGCGACTTCGGCAGCTCGTCCCAGACCAGGTACGACGTGGGGCGCTTGTACTCCGCGAGGCTGTCGCGGGCGGCGGTGCGTGCGGCGTCCTCGTCGAACGTCGCGCCCGGCTCGAGCACGACCACGGCCGTCACCACCTCGGCCCCTCCGCCGCGCGGCAGTCCCACGACCGCCGACTCGGCGACGCCGGGCACGCCGTTCACGACCCGCTCGACCTCGCTCGGCGAGACGTTGAAGCCGCCGGTGATGATGAGCTCCTTCTTGCGGTCGACGACGGTGACGAAGCCGTCCTCGTCCTGCACGACGAGGTCGCCGGTGCGCAGCCAGCGGTCGTCGACCATGGCGGCGGCCGAGTCGTCGGGCCGGTTCCAGTACCCGCCGAACACCTGGGGACCCGCGATAAGCAGCTCGCCGACCTCGCCCTGCGCGACCTCGCGGGTGGGCTGCTCGGGATCGACGACGCGGATGTCGGTGGACGGGAACGGGATGCCGATGGCCCCGATCTTGCGGACGTCGCTGAACGGGTTCGCCAGCGCCACGGGGCTCGTCTCGGTCATGCCATAGCCCTCGTTGAGCATGGAGCCGGCCAGGTCCTCCCAGCGCTTCACGATCGCGGGGGTCAGCGTCATGGCGCCCGAGATCGAGTACACGACCTGACTGAGGTCGAGCTTGCCGTCGCGCGCGACGCGCGCGAGCCGGTCGAACATCGGCGGCACCGCCGGGATGAACGTGGGCGGGAAGCGCTTGGCCGCCTGCGCCACCAGCTCGGGGTCGAACGTGGGGAAGAGCACCGCGCGCGATCCGGTCTCGACCGAGTAGATCACCGACAGCAGCAGCCCGAACGAATGGAACATCGGCAGCAGACCGTAGATGCTGCCCGCACCGCGCTCGAACTGCGGCATCCACGCCGCCCCCTGACGGGCGTTCGACCAGAGATTGCCGTGCGTGATGATCGCGCCCTTGGGCGTGCCGGTCGTGCCCGACGTGTACTGCAGGCACGCGGTGTCGCCCACCTGCGGACGGGGGTGGGATGCCGCGAGCGGCGCGCTGCGCTCGAGTCGCGCGAACGGCACCGTGCCGGGGGCGGGTGCGTGCAGCGCCGCGCGCGAGGCGCGGGCCTTGGCGATCGGCAGCCGCAGCGCGAGGCGCGTGCCGAACGGCATGGCGCGGGTGACGTCGACGGAGATCACGGTGCGGATGCCGAGGTCTGCCGGCAGCGCCTGGATGGTGGGCGCGACCTTGTCCCACGCGATGACGGTCTGCGCGCCGTGGTCGCGGAACTGCGTCTCGAGCTCGTCGGGCGTGTAGAGCGGGTTGTGCTCGACGACGATGCCGCCCACGCGCAGCACGGCGTAGAAGGCGACCACATGCTGCGGGGCGTTGGGCATGACCAGCGCGACGCGGTCGCCGGCCTTCACGCCGAGTTCGCGCAGCCCGTTGGCTGTGCGCGCGACCCGGTCGGCGAGCTGCCGGTAGGTGACCGTCGCGCCGAAGAAGCTGATCGCGTCGCGGTCGGCGAACTCGGCGACGCGCTCATCGAGCAGGTCGCACAGTGAGCCGGTGGCCGTCTCGATGTCGATGGGGGTTCCGGGGGCGTAGAACCGGTTCCAGGTGCGCGCCTCGTTCATCTGCACCGATCAAGCCTACGCGCCGCGCCGCGGCGCCACCTCCGGCGCCGCGCTCAGACCGAGGCCGCCCCGCGCTCAGACCGAGGCCGCGCCGCGCTCAGACGCGGGCCGCGGCATCCACCCGCGACGCGAGCCGGTCGACGAGCTTCAGGCCCCGGCGGGCCCAGTCGATCTCGCCGCGGGCGCGCTCGGCGAGCCCCTCGTACGAGAAGCGCTTGTACTCGATCGTGGCCTCGCGCTCGGTGTCGGGCGTGACCTCGAGCCGGCGGTTGAGCATCGAGCTGTCCATCCGCGCGATGTGGTCGAGCTCGCCCTGGAACGCCTCGAGCTCGCTCTCCCAATAGGCGATGTGCCGGCGGAGGAAGTCGCGGGCCGCCGCAGGCGTCGTGTTCTCGAGGTACGCGGCGCGCAGATGAGCAGGGTCGCGCACGCGCTGGTAGTCGAGCGGCGTGGCCATCCACTCCCGGTATGCGCGGTCGCCGGCCTCGGTGACGTGGTAGACGCGACGCATGCCGCGCTCGCCGCGGCGTTGCTCCTCGCCGACGATGAGGCCGTCGCCCTGCATCTTGCGCAGCTCGGGGTAGATCTGCGAATCGGGCGCATGCCAGACGTGCCCGACCGACTGCGAGAACTGCTTCTGCAGGTCGTAGCCCGAGAGAGGGCCGACCCGGAGGATCGCCAAGAGTGCGTAGCGCAGGCTCATACCACTCCTTCCGCAACGAGGTTAGCGGTGCGCGCCGGGATCCGCCGGAGCGTTACGCACCGTCTCGTCATCGGTGAGAGTGCATCTGGTGGACGAGAGGTAGGGAACCACCCATGCTCTCGTCCGCCCGTTGCACTCTCAACGAGAAGCGGGCGGGAGGGGGGGATGCCGCGGCCCGCGGCATCCCCACCGCTCAGTCCTGTCCGTACCCGGTGCGCCAGCCGCCGTGATAGGTCTGCCGCGCGACCGTCGAGTACGGCACCGGGCTGACCACGGCGCGCACCGCGACCTGCTCGTGCGGCTCGACCGTGGCCTTGGTCGTGTTCGGGTCCTCGCCCCACAGCACGGTCACCTCGGCGCCCTCGGGCACGTCGGGGTTCACGGTCGCCAGCGACAGCGCGCGGCGCTCGTTCGAGCTGTAGCCGGTGAACATGGAGTATCCGACGACGGCGCCCGCGGCATCCGTCACCGCGTCGTAGTTCGCCGAGCCGTAGTTGGCCAGCGGCAGGTCGAAGAACTTGTAGCTCGGGCCCTCGACGTCGAACAGCGAGGCGTAGAGCTTCGTCATGTCCTCGGCGTTCCAGGCGAGGGTCACCTTGCGGCGCTGGGTGTCCGGGTCGATCTTCTCGAGCGCGTCGCGTCCGATGAAGTCGTGGTCGAACTTCACGAACGACCCGTAGCCGAGCTCCCAGGGGGTCAGGTAGTAGTCCTCGATGTCGTCCGAGACGAACGATCCCGCGAGCGTCCCGGTGGCCTCGTAGCTGTCGACGCCGAGCCACTCGCGGTAGCCGCGCTCGCCCTCGCCGGTGTAGATGGCCGGCAGCGGCGAGGGGATCCACCCCGACTCGAGCGTGTTCGACGGGTACGCGCGCGACCCGACCGGCAGCATCCCGAACTCGGCGCCGGCGTCGATGATGGCCGCGGCGATCGCGTCGTGGTCCTCATACGGGCCCCAGACCTCGAGACCGGGCGCACCGGCCATGCCGTGGCGCAGCGTGCGCACGGTCTTGCCCGCGATCTGCATCGTCGCCATCGTGAAGAACCGCAGCTGCTCGAGCGGCCCCCCGTTGAGCTTCTCGATGATCTGCCACGCCACCGGCCCCTGGATCTGGAAGCGGTAGTACTGGCGCGACACCGCGTGCCCGTACGGCCGCGACGGCGAGCGGCGGTCGACGCTCAGGTCGAGGTTCGCATACCCGCCGGTCTCGGCGTGGTACATCAGCCAGTTCGACGCCGGCGCCCGGCCGACGTAGACGTACTCGTCCTCGGACTGGTGGAACAGGATGCCGTCGCCGATCACATACCCCTGAGAGGTCGTGGGCACATACTGCTTGGCACGGTCGACAGGGAAGTTCGCCACCGAGTTGATCGCGGTGTCGCTGATGAGCCGGATGGCATCAGACCCGCGCAGGAACACGTTGTCCATGTGGTGGGTCTGGTCATAGAGCACGGCGGTGTCGCGCCAGGCACGCTGCTCCTTGATCCAGTTCGTGAAGTCCGCGGGGACCACCGGGTAGATGTACGACCCGATCTGCGAGTTCCGCAGCAGCTCGACGGGATTCGTCTCGTCGATCAGCTGTTGCAGGTTGTCTGCCATGGGAACCTCCTTGTTCATGGATGGTGGATGCCGCGGCTGCGGCGTCCGGTCAGGTGAAGACGATGGTGTGGTTGCCGGATCGGATCACGCGGTCTTCGGCGTGCCATTGCACGGCGCGGGCGAGGACTTCGCGTTCCACGTATGCGCCGCGGGCCTGCAGGTCGGCGGCGGACATCGAGTGGTCCACCCGGGCCACGTCCTGCTCGATGATCGGCCCCTCGTCGAGGTCCTTGGTCACGTAGTGGGATGTCGCGCCGATCAGCTTCACGCCGCGCTCCTTCGCCTTGCGGTACGGGGCGGCGCCGATGAACGCGGGCAGGAAGGAGTGGTGGATGTTGATCACGGGCACCCCGACGTTCTGCAGGAAGTCGTCGCTGATGATCTGCATGTACCGGGCCAGCACGATGAAGTCCACGTTCCCGGACACCAGCTCGAGGATCTTCGCCTCGGCCGCGGACTTGTCGGGACCCTGCGAGGGCACGTGGAAGAACGGCACCCCGAAGGTGCGCACGTCCTCGGCGGTGTTGGTGTGGTTGCTGATGACCATCGGGATGGTCACCGGCAACTCCCCGCGCCGGTGCCGCCACAGCAGCTCGAGCAGGCAGTGGTCACTGGTGGAGGCCAGGATCGCCATCCGCTTGGGGATCGACTGATCGGTCAGCTTCCACGCCACGCCGTACGGCTCCAGCGTCCCGGCCAGATCCGCCTCGATCGCGGGGACCGCGGCGGCCAGATCTGCCCGGTGGAACACGACCCGCTGGAAGAACTCCCCACCGGCCGGGTTGTCGGAGTACTGGTCCAACGAGACGATGTTGCCCTCGTTGCGGGTCACCAGCGCGGTGACCGCCGCGACCAGACCCGGCTGATCCGGGCCGTGCACGATCAGGCACGCGTGATCACGCAGGGCTTCGTTGTGGACTGTCACAGAGGGGCCTCCTCAGGATCGTTCTGCGATGAAGCGGTCGGCCCACTGAGCCGTCGCCAGCAGTCCGCCGAATGTGTAGAAGTGGAGCTTGACGCTACCCGATGCCGGGTCCTGCGCGAGCAGGGCCGACAGGTCGGTCACGAACCGGTCGGGGCCGGCCGTTCCCATCAGGTTGGTCAGGCTGAATCCGTACTTCTTCACGATCATCGCATTCGCACCGATGCCGAAGCGGCGGGCGAAGCCGAGGAGTCGCTTGATCCCCGCGGGGCCGGGGGTGCCGATGCGGATCGGCGTGTCGATGCCGCGTCCGCGCACGGCGTCGATCCACGTCAGCACGGGATCGGTGTCGAACGCGAACTGGGTCAGGATGACGGCATCCAGTGCCTGCTCCTGCAGGGCCGCCGACTTGTCCTCGAGGTGCTGCCAGAGCACGTCGGTCGCGATGTCGGGGTGCCCCTCGGGGTAGCCGGCGATCGAGACCTCCTTCACGCCGTACTGCGGCAGCACACCGGTGCGGATGACGCTCAGCGCGTCGGCGTATGGCCCCTCCGGGGTGGCGGGGTCGCCGCCCACGCAGAACACGTGCTCGGTCGCGCCCACCTCACGCAGCGCCGACAGGAACTCTTCGAGGTACGCCTGCGACGGGATGCGGCGGGCCGAGATGTGCGGCACGGGGGTGAAGCCGAGATCCTTGACCCGCTTGGCCGCCGCCACGCGCATCTCGAGGTCCTCGTTGCCGAGGAAGGTGACGTTGATCTTCGTGCCGGCAGGGAGGGCCTGCGCGGCCTCTTCCAGTCCCGGGACGTCTTTGCCGGTCATCTCGAGTGAGAAGCCGTCGACCAGGTCGAGGGCGGCGGTCGTGTCGGGTGCGGGGCTGTGCGCTGTCACGTCGGGATCCTTCCGGGCCACAGGAGCGCTGCTCTGCGCTCGTTCGCCACTTTAACTATGCCCATAGGTAAATAGCAAGAGGGAAAAGCGGATGCCGCGGCCCGCGGTGCTCTCGTTCGATCACACGCCGCGGCCCACGGCATCCAGCCCCCTAGTCTGTGGCGAGGTTGAAGACGATCGAGTGCGAGCGCTGGTAGGACTCCATGGCCTCCGGGCCGCCTTCGCGGCCCCAGCCCGACGCCTTCACACCGCCGAAGGGCACCGACGGGTCCATCAGCGCCCAGCCGTTGATCCAGGTGATGCCGGCCTGCAGGCGGGAAGCGACGCGGTGCGCCTTCGCGAGGTCGCGTGTCTGGATGCCCGAGGCCAGACCGTATGCGGTGCCGTTCGCCAGCGCCACGGCTTCGTCTTCGGTGTCGAACGGCTGCACGGTGAGCACCGGGCCGAAGATCTCGTTGACGACCGCCTCGGCGTCGGTCGCCAGATCCGCGAGCACGGTCGGCCGGTAGAAGAACCCGTCTGTGTCGACCCGTTCGCCGCCGGTGATGACGGTGGCCCCGGCATCCTTCGCCCGCTGCACCATGCCGGTCACCTTCTCGAGCTGGTCGGCGCTGGCGAGCGGGCCGATGACCGTCTCGGGCAGTGTCGGATCGCCGAACGGCACCTGCGGCACCGCATCGCGCAGGATGCCGAGCACCGTGTCGTGAATCGGCCGCTCGACGAGCAGCCGGGGGCCCGACATGCAGAACTGGCCGGAGTTGAACACGAACGCCGAGATCACGGTCTGGATCGCCTGGTCGAGGTCGGCGTCGGCGAACACGATGTTCGCGGCGTTGCCGCCGAGTTCGGCGGTGAACGGGGTGAGGGATGCCGCGGCGAGGGATGCCGCATGCGCACCGACCGCGGTGGATCCGGTGAAGGCGACCTTGTCGACGTCGGGGTGCGAGACGAGGTGGTCGCCGATCGTCCCGCCCGCCCCGGTGACCACGTTGTACACGCCGTCGGGCACGCCCGCCTCGGCGAGGATGCCGGCCATGAGCAGTGCCGACAGCGGGGTGTCGGAGGCCGGCTTGTGCACGACCGTGTTGCCGGCGATCAGGGCCGGGGCGATCTTCGAACTCGACAGGATGAGCGGGAAGTTGAAGGGTGTGATCGCCGCGACGACCCCGAAGGGCTCCTTCCTCACATAGGCGTGGGTGGCGCCGGTGGTCTCGCGCACGGCGCCGTCGAGATGGTGGCCGTAGGCGGCGTAGTACTCGAACAGCTCGGCCGCGTTGTTCACGTCGACGAACCGGGCGAGCATGATCGGCTTGCCGACGTTCGCCGACTCGGCTTGGGCGAGCTCTTCCGTGTGCTCGCGCATCAGCTCGTACGCGCGCTGCAGGATGCGCGCGCGCTCGCGGCTCGACATGCGCGGCCACGGGCCGGAGTCGAAGGCGTCGCGCGCGGCGGCCACCGCGGCGTCGACGTCTGCGGCGCTCGCCCGGGCGACATCCGTGATTTTCGCGCCGGTGGCGGGGTTGATGACGTCCTGGCGGGATCCGTCGGAGGCATCGCGCCACTGTCCGCCGATGAACAGGCGGCCCGGAGCGAATGCGGCGACAGGGGGTTCGGTGATGGTCATGGCCAGTTCTCCTCTGTGAGAGCGACATGCGCGGGCCGGTGCCCGGCCGGGATACCGGCGGCCCGCCGTTGGTTCGAGTATGGCGCGCGCGCCGGGGTGCGGGGCCGGTGCTCGGCGCCCCGTCCCATTGATTCGGCAGTCAGCTTCTGCAGCTCTGAGCTCGACGCACCCGCCGAAGGCGACTGCTGAACCGGGCGCACCGATTCAGCAGTCGACATCTGCGGCCGCGGGGCGCGGCGGATTGCAGATACCGACTGCTGAACCGAAGGGTGGATGCCGCGGCGCGGTGCGTGGGCGGCCGCGGCGCGGTGCGTGCGCGGCCGCGGCCGCGGCCCGCGGCATCCTGCCCCTTCGGTCGGTCGTCACGAATCACCGTTTTCTCGCGCTACGGCGGTGATTCGCGACGACCGAATGCCGGCGCGGGGGCCGACGCGGGGGCCGACGCCGGGCCGACGCCCGGCCGGCGCTGGGGCAGGCGCCGGCCGCGACGAGCGTCAGCTGCGCGACCAGCGGTGGTGCACCGGCGTGTAGCTGCGGGCGTTGGCGAACACCGGCGGGCGGTAGTCGATGAAGCTGCTGTCGCCGTATCCGGTGCGGTCGGCGGCGCGGGTGAGGGCCCGTGCCGTCGTGCTCGGCCAGTGACCCGTCGACACCCGGGTGTGCAGCGTGTTCAGGGCGCCCACGATCTCGGCGGCGGTGAAGTTGCAGTGCCCGATGGACTGCGTGTACGCCTGCCGCAGCAGCGACGCACGGCCGGCGCGCTGCACCTGCTTGGCGTACAGGTTCTCGTACGCGATCGGCGCGAGCTGGTCGCTGATGGTGTGCATCGTCAGCTCGGGCACCGTGATGCGTCCGGTGACCGTCGAGGTCGCGGTCAGCGACTTCAGCGCATCCGTGTCGGGGGCGATGTCGGCGGTGCGGGTGAGCGTGCGCAGGTCCTTGTCCAGGTTGAGGCCGGCCTGCCGGTAGAGCGTGCGGATCTGCGCGTAGTGCTCCGAGGAACGGATCAGCTTCGCGTAGTCGACCCCGACGTTCCACGAGGCGTTGCCGCCGGCCGAGGCCTCGATCGACGGGCGTCCCGAGATCGTGAAGCTCAGCATGCCCGGCAGCCAGGCGGCCTCCTGGGCCTCCTGCTCGGTGTACGACGTGGGCGGCTCGTCGCCGCTGATCCAGTCGGGCACCTGCATCAGCGCGGCGGCCAGCGCGATGCGGGCACGACCCTCTGCGGTCTGCTGCCCGGCGTTCACGGCGTCCGTGAGCGCGGTCGTGGCCGCCTGCACCTCGGCGGCGTCGGCGTAGTCGACGAGCTGGATGTCGGGGTCGTCCGCCAGCAGCTGCGCGATCGCGTGCTCGCCGTCGAGCTGGTAGTTGTTCAGGTTGACGCCGCCGCCGAGCAGGCCGCAGGTCGACAGCGCGCCGTCGATGCGGCCGTTGCCGCGCTCGGCCTCCTGCGCACTGATGAGCCCGCCCATCGAGGTGCCGAGCGCGAGCACCTGGCGCGGATGGCCGATGACCTTCTTCGCCGCTGCGAGGGCGGCGAACTGGTCGTCGGTCGCCGAGGCGAGGGCCCACATGGTCGAGCCGCTGTACGACGAGCCGACGAGGGCGTAGCCCGAGTCGAGCAGTGCCTCCTTGGTGGCGGCGTTCGGGGCGTCCGATGCGTTCAGCGGGCCGAAGCCGTGGCTGTACAGCACGAGCACGCCGTTCCAGTGCGCGGGCTTGTCGGCGATCCAGGTGGCGCCGTCCGCGAGGCTGCCGCTGAAACTGGTGGACGTATCGGCCGTCGTCTCGACGGCCTGGGCGGCGATGCCGCCGGTGAGCACGAGCGCCGACGCGGCGACGATCGTGGTGAGGGCGCGTGTGATCCTTCTGGTCATGCGAACTCCTTCGTCCGGTGGGTGACGGAGTCAGGAGTATCAGGAAACCTGATAATTGCACAAGGGGGTGGATGCTGCGGATCACGGCCCGGCATCGATCGCGGATCGGGGGTTGACGGGGCGGTATGCGGCGTTCATACTGCCTGATAGTCAGGCAACCTGATACCGCCCGGCTTCCTGCATTCAATGACGAATCGGAGTGACGATGAAGTCCAAGACCCTGCATGCCGCCGCGGCCCTCGCGGTGGCATCCGTCACCGCTCTCGCGCTGGCCGGCTGTTCCGGCGGCGCGAGCACATCGCCGACCGGCAACGCCGGCGGCACCATCAAGATCGGCGCAGTCATGCCCCTGACCGGCGCGCTGTCGGCGCTCGGTGCGGGTGACAAGGAGGCCGCCGAGCAGGCGGTCGACGACATCAACGCCGCCGGCGGCATCAACGGGCAGAAGGTCGAGCTGACCGTCGCGGACGACAAGACCGACCCGACCGAGTCCGTGAAGCAGTTCAACCAGATGGCCTCCGACTCGAGCTACTCGGCGATGCTCGCGAGCTCGATGACCTCCGCCGCGGCGGCCGTGAGCTCCAGCATCCTGCAGTACAAGATCCCGACCATCGCACTCAGCCCCGTCGACCAGTACGTCGACGGCAGCAACGCGTACGCGTTCACCTCGCCCGGCAGCACGAAGATCTACGCGCAGGCGCTCGTCGACTACTGGAAGACCCAGGACGTGAAGAACGTCGCCGTCGCCTACACCGGCACCGACCTCTACGGTCAGACCGGCGAGAAGTCCACGAAGGAGCTCGCCGAGGCCGCTGGGATGAAGATCGTGCTCGACGAGTCGTACGACCCGTCGGCCACCGACTTCACCCCGCTGATCACCAAGGTCGTCGCCGCCCACCCCGACGCGTTCGTGCAGTGGGGCTCGGGACCGGCGCCGGTCATCATCACGAAGCAGATCGCCGGCAAGGGCGTGCCGTTCTATGTGACGGGCTCGCAGGCGTCGAACCTGTGGCTGGAGCCGTCGGGGGATGCCGCCGAGGGCGTCATCGGCGCGACGACCGCGGCCCTCGACCCCGACGCGCTGCCCGACGGTGCGTACAAGGATCTCGTGATGGCGGTCGCGACGCCCTGGCGCGCCGCGAACAAGAACGTGAACCCACCCGAGTTCGCCTACGGCGGGGCGACGGCGATCCAGCTGATCAAGAACGCGATCGAGAAGGCCGGCTCGACCGACCGCGACAAGATCCGCGACGCGCTGGAGCAGACCGACCTGCTCACGCCGAACGGTCACTACCACTACAGCAAGACCGACCACATGGGGCTGGACTCCAGCGCCATCGGCATCATGGTCGTCAAGGACGGGGTGTGGAAGGCCACCGACTGGCAGATCGACAAGTTCAAGACGGACGCCCCGAAGTAGCCATGCTCGAGGTGGACCGGCTCTCGCGGGCGTTCGGCGGGGTGTACGCCAACCGTGACGTCACCCTCACCGTCGCCGACGGCGAGCTGCGCGGGGTGATCGGCCCGAACGGGGCGGGCAAGTCGACGCTGTTCACGATGATCAGCGGACACCTGCACGCCCAGTCGGGCCGCATCGCCCTCGACGGGCAGCCCATCGACCGCCTGCCCCCGCATCGGCGGGCGCGGCTCGGCGTGGCGATCGTGTTCCAGGGCGCGCGGCTGTTCCCGGGCATGTCGGTGCTCGCCAACGTCGCCGTCGGGGCGACTGCGCGCACCCGCGCGGGCGCCCTCAGCGCCGCGCTGCGGCTGCCGCGGCATCGGCGCGAGGAGCGCGGGATCTTCGCCGACGCATACGAAGCGCTGGCCCGGGTCGGGCTCGAGGACTGGGCGGATCGGGATGCCGAGCAGCTGCCCCTCGGGCAGCAGCGGCGCCTGCAGCTCGCGCGTGCGCTGACCGCCCGGCCGTCGCTGCTGCTGCTCGACGAGCCGGCCTCGGGGCTGCGCGCCAACGAGCGGCGCGAGCTGGCGCACCTCATCCGCGACCTGCACCGCGACGGCATGACGATCATGCTGATCGAGCACGACGTGGCGATGGTGACGAGCCTCGCCGATCGGATCACGGTGCTCGACCTCGGCGAGGTGATCGCCGACGGCACGCCCGACGAGATCCGCCGTGACCCGCGGGTGATCTCCGCCTACCTCGGCAAGCAGGCCGCCGCATGATGCTCTCGGTGGACGACCTCGTCGTGCGCTACGGCGCGGCGACGGCCCTCGACGGCGTCTCGCTGCATGTCGACGACGCCGAGCTCGTGGCGCTGGTCGGCCCGAACGGGGCCGGCAAGACGTCGCTCGTGAACGCCATCTCGGGCATCGTCAAGCCCGTCTCGGGCCGGATCGAGGTCGGCGGCCGGGTGGCGCAGGTGCCCGAGGGGCGCCAGATGTTCGGCGAGCTCAGCGTCGAGGACAATCTGCGCCTGGGCGCATGGCGGCACCGCCCGAAGGACCCGACACCGGTCTACGAGCTTCTGCCCGACCTGCGGCGCCTGCGCAAGCAGCGCGCCGACACCCTCTCCGGCGGGCAGCAGCAGATGGTCGCCGTCGGCCGGGCGCTCATGGCGCAGCCCGACCTGCTCGTCGTCGACGAGCTGTCGCTGGGGCTGGCGCCGATGGTCGCGTCGCAGCTCGTCGAGCATCTGGCCACCCTCAACCGCACCCGCGGCACGGCGGTGCTGCTCATCGAACAGGAGATCGGCTTGGCCTTCGAACTCTGCTCGCGCGCGTACGTGCTCGAGTCGGGGCGGATCAAGGCGGAGGGCCCGACGGCCGAGCTGCGCGACGCCCCCGAGCTGCAGGACGCCTACTTCGGCGGCCTCGACCTCAGCGGAACGGGGGAGTGACATGCAGGCGCTGCTCACCTACATCATCTCCGGTCTCGCGCTGGCCGGCTCGTTCGCCCTCATCGGCAGCGGCATGGTCGTGGTCTACCGGGTCACGCACGTGCTCAACTTCGCCCAGGGCATGCTCGCGGTCTTCGGCGCGATGATCTCGTATTCGCTGCTGGGCGGGATGCTGCCGCACGGCCTCGCCGAGCTGGTCGCCGTCATCTGCTGTGCGGTGATCGGCGTCGCGATCGGTGTGATCGCGATCGGCAAGCCGGGCACCCCGCCGATGATCTCGCTGCTGATCACGCTGGGCATCGGCATGATCGCGCAGGCGGTGGTGATCGCGATCTGGGGGCAGGACCCCGTCTCGCCGCCGGGCATCAGCGGCAGCATCCAGATCCTCGGCGTGAACCTCGCCACCCAGCGGCTGCTCGTGTTCCTCGTGGCGCTGGTGACCTTCGCGCTGCTGAGCCTCTTCTTCGCGCGCACCGACATCGGCAAGGCCCTCACCGCGGCCGCCGCGAACCCGCGGGCGGCGCGGCTGGTCGGCATCCACCCCCTCGCCATGGGCCTGGTCGCGTTCGCGATCGCCGGCGCGCTCGGCGGGCTCGCCGGCGTGCTCATCGCGCCGACCACGGCGGTGTCGGTGTCGTCCGACCTGCCGCTGGTGCTGAGCGGGTTCGCGGCGGCGATCTTCGGGGGGCTCCGCAGCCCCTGGATGACCTTCCTCGGCGCGGTGATCCTCGGCGTGGTCGGGCAGCTCGTCGCCGCCTACGGCAACGGGTCGTACCAGACGCCCATCGCGCTGCTGATGATGCTCGTCATCATGATCGTGCGCGCGGGCCGCATGGCGACGGAGGAGGCGAAATGAGCACGAGTGCCGTTCGGGTGCGCCCGAGTCTGGGACGCGCGCGCTGGATCGCGGCGATCGTCGTGTTCATCGTGCTCGCAGTCATCCCGCTGCTTCTGAACGATCTCACCTTCTTCGTGCAGACCGTGCTGGCGGCCGTGGTCGTCACCGGGCTCTCGCTGTTCATGGGCTACGCCGGACAGGTGTCGCTGGGGCAGAGCGCGTTCGTCGCGGTCGGCGGGTTGACGGTCGCCGCGCTGACCGTCAACCTCGGCCTTCCGCCGCTGCTGACGCTCGTGCTCGCGCCGATCCTCGGGGCGGCGGTGGCGGCGCTGATCGGGTGGCCGCTGCTGCGGCTGCGCGGACACTACCTGGCCTTCGGCACGCTGGCCGTGCTGCTGATCATCCAGACCGTGATGGCCACCGTGCCGTTCCTCGGCGGTGGCATCGGCATCTTCGGCATCCCACCGCTGTCGATCGGCCCGATCGTGTTCAGCGGGCAGCTGCCCTACGCGTATCTCGCGCTCGCGGCACTCGCGGGCGCCATGGCAGTCGCGCACAACCTCGTGAACTCGCGGTTCGGCCGCGGCATCCGGGCGCTCGCCGGCAGTGAGAGCGCGGCGGCGTCGAGCGGCGTGCCGGTGCTGCGCAGCAAGGTCGTCGTCTTCGCGGTCGCCGGTGCCTTCGCCGGGCTCGCGGGCGGCATCGGTGCGTTCTTCACGCCGTTCGTCAGCCAGGACACCTACCCGCCCTTCACCTCGTTCGGCTACGTGATCATGGCGATGGTCGGCGGGCTCGGCACGCTGTGGGGCGGCGTCGTGGGAGCGGTCGTGCTCAGCCTGTGGCTGCAGCTGCTCAGCACCCTGGCGTCGCTGCCCGGTCTGCCGCCCACGGCGGGGCCGATTCTGCAGTACGCCGGATACGGCGTGGTGCTCGTGGTTTTCCTCCTGCTGCTGCCGCGCGGTATCGTGCCCTCGGTGGGGGATGCCGTGGACCGATGGGCCACGCGACGCCGTCTGCCCCCGATCCCGGCCGACGAGCAAGAGGAGGAACGCGTCGATGCCCGCTAGCGCACGGTCGACCGTCACCGCGACGACCGCTGCGCCTCCGGTGACGCTGCTGTACCTCATCAAGCAGGTCGAGCTCGCGGTGCGGTCGCGCCTCGACCAGCTCGCCGCCGCGCATGGGATCACGACGATCCAATACACCGCGCTCACGGTGCTCGAGCGGCACCCGGGGGCGATCGCGGCGCAGCTGGCGCGCACGTCGTTCGTGCGTGCACAGAGCATGACCCAGCTGCTGGACGCCCTGGAGCGCCGCGGACTCATCGAGCGCCGCCCCGACCCGTCGTCGCGGCGCCAGCTGCGCATCTTCCTCACCCCGGCGGGGCAGGAGCTGCTCGACCGCATGCGCGACCCCGCCGCAGAGATCGAGCGCGACATGACCGCGATGCTCGACTCCGGCGACGTCGACGCGCTGAGCGCGATGCTGCAGTCGTGCCGGGTCGCGCTCGCCGACGCCGCCGCTCGCTGAGGCGCGGCCGCCCTCTGAGGCGGCGCCGGGGATTCGCGTCGGACGGGGACGCGCTGCGGCGCGCCGTGGCAGCCGGCGCCGGTCCGCGGCATCCTGTTCCCGCCCCCGGTGCGCCCGCCCGCGGCATCCACCCCCGTTCGGTCGTCGCAGATCACCGTCTCCGAGCGCTGAAACCGCATTCTGTGACGACGGAGTGACTGCTCAGTCGTCCGGCGGGTGACGCCCTGTTCAACAGTCGGTTCCTGCAGGTCCCGCGCGCGAGCGGCTGCAGTTGTCGACTGCTGAATCCCGCGGCGAGATTTTAACAGTCGGCATCCGCAGGCCGACGCGCTCGTGGGCGGCAGTAATCGACTGCTGAACAGTTCCAGCCCGCGCCGCGATGCCCGCGGCATCCCGCGCCCGCCGCCCGCGACCGGCTGCGCGCGGACGAGTGGATGCCGCGCCGCCCCCGTCAGCGCGCGTACTGCTCGCGCAGATCGCCCTTGCGGATCTTGCCGCTCGCGGTGCGGGGCAGCTCGTCGACGAACACGACGTCGCGCGGGATCTTGTACTTGGCCAGGCGCCCGTCCAGTCGCTCGATCACATCGGCCGCCGTCAGCTGCGCGCCCTCGTCGAGCGTCGCGACGGCCAGCGGCACCTCGCCCCACTTCGCGTCGGGCACACCGATGAGCGCGACCGCCGAGATCTCGGGGATCTGCATGATCGCGCCCTCGACCTCGGCCGAGTAGATGTTCTCGCCGCCCGAGATGATCATGTCCTTGAGCCGGTCGACGATGAACAGGTAGCCGTCTTCGTCGAGGTAGCCGAGGTCTCCGGTGTGCAGCCAGCCGTCGACGATCGTCTCGGCCGTCGCCTCGGGGCGCCGCCAGTACTCGGTGATGACATTGGGTCCGCTCACCAGGATCTCGCCGACCTCGCCGGGCGGCAGCATCCCGCCGTCGTCGCCGACGATCCGCACGTCGGTGAAGAACTGCTTCAGACCCGACGACCCCATCTTCTCCATACTCATGTGCGCGGGCATGGCGGTCGCACCCGGCGAGGTCTCGGTCATGCCGTAGCCGCACGAGAAGTGCAGTCCGCGCTGCTCGTACGCCTCGAGCATGCGCTTCGGCATCGACGAGCCGCCGCAGGTCAGGTGCCGCAGGCTCGACAGGTCGGTCTCCGCCCAGTCCGGGTGCTCCTCGATGAGCTGGTAGGTCGTCGGCACCCCCGAGAGCATGGTCACCCGCTCGTCCTGGATGGCGTGCAGCACGGCGCCCGGGTCGAATTTCTCATGAAGGATCACGGTGCCGCCCTGCAGGAGGATCGGCAGCGCGCCCATCCCGAGCGAGGCGACGTGGAACATCGGTGAGATCAGCAGCACCCGCTCACCCGACCCGATGCCGTAGTCGACCAGGGCGTTGAAGGTGTTCCAGGTGAGGTTGCCGTGCGTGAGCACGGCTCCCTTCGGGTACCCGGTCGTGCCCGAGGTGTAGAGGATGAGCGCCGCGTCGTCGAGCGCGACCGGCACGTCGTGGTACTCAGCGGCGCCCGAGGCGACGACCTCGTCGTAGTCCTCCGCGCCGGGGATGTCGCCGCGGCCCACGCAGATGCGCCGCCGGGCCGACGACGACCAGGTGCCGGCACGTGCCAGGTCGAGCAGCGCGTCCTGGAAGATGAGCGTCGTCGCGCCCGAGTTGTCGACGGCGAACTCGATCTCGGGCGGGGCCAGCCGGGTGTTCAGCGGCACGAAGATCGCGCCGAGCATCGTCGTCGCGAACAGCGCCTCGAGGAACGAGGGATGGTTGTTGCCGAGATAGGCGACGCGGTCGCCGGGCTGCACGCCGCGCGTGCGCAGCGCGTCGGCCAGGCGCAGGATGCGCTCGTCGAGCTCCTCGTATCCGATGTGCCGACCGCGGAACGAGATCGCCGCGTCTTCGCGCATGCGCTGTGCACGCCGGTTGACCCAGGTGCCGATGCCGTTGTTGAGCATGTCTGTCCTTCGTCGTTGAAGGTGAAGAGGGGGATGCCGCGGGCCGCGGCCTCAGGCGTACAGGCGCTGCAGGCTGCGCGCGACGACGGCCGGCTTCGTGCCGCCCTCAGTCTCGATGGTGGCGTCGACGACGAGGTGGCGGCCACCCGGGACCTCCTGCACCTCGGCGATCGTCGCCGTCATGCGGATGCGGGCGCCGACCTTCACCGGCGAGACGAACCGCACCTTGTCGAGGCCGTAGTTGACCTTCGTCGTGACGCCCGTGACCTCGAGCAGCTCGGTCCACAGCGGGATCAGCAGCGACAGGGTCAGGAAGCCGTGCGCGATCGCACCGCCGAACGGGCCGTCCTTCGCCCGCTCGGGCTCGGTGTGGATCCACTGGTGGTCGTCGGTCGCGTCGGCGAAGGTGTTCACCCGCTCCTGCGTGATCTCGCGCCACTCGGTGTATCCGAGGTCCTGGCCGACGAGGCTCGACAGGTCGTCATAGGCGACGGTGGTGGTCATGTTCTCTCCTTGTGTCGTGAATGGGGGATGCCGCTGCCCGGCGTCGCTCAGCCGGCCAAGCCCAGCAGCCGCACCGCGTTGGTCTTCATGATCGCGGGCAGCACCTCGGGCTTGAACAGCTCGGCCTTCTCGGCGTCGGCGATCCAGCGGTCGGGTGTGATCAGGGGGAAGTCGGAGCCGAACAGGATCCGCTCGCGCAGGAACGAGTTCGCGGCCCGCACGAGCTGCGGCGGGAAGTACTTGGGGCTCCAGCCCGACAGGTCGATCCACGTGTTGTGCTTGTGGGTGGCCACCGAGATCGCCTCGTCCTGCCAGGGCACCGAGGGGTGGGCCATGATGATCTGCAGCTCGGGGAAGTCGGCCGCGACACCGTCGAGCAGCATCGGGTTCGAGTACGCGAGGCGGAAGCCGTAGCCACCCGGCATCCCGGCCCCGATCCCGGTCTGCCCGGTGTGGAACAGCGCGGGGACGCCGGCGTCGGAGATCGCGGCGTACAACGGGTAGTACTGCTCGTCGCTCGGGTCGAAGCCCTGCACGGTCGGGTGGAACTTGAAGCCGCGCACGCCCGACTCGTCGACGAGCCGCCGAATGCGGTCGAGGGCGTCGGCCCGCCGCGGATCGACCGAGCCGTAGGGGATGAGCACGTCGTTGTTGCGGGCGGCGCCCTCTGCGATCGCGGCGCTGTCGACCGGCGGGTGGGCCAGCTGCGTCTCGGCGTCGACCGTGAACACGACTGCCGCGGTCTTGCGCTCGCGATAGTAGGCGGCGACGGCGTCGAGGTCGCGGGCGGGGCCGCCGGCGCCGAAGTACTTGTCGGCCGCGGCGGCGAGCTCGGGTGGCAGCGAGTTGCCGCCGTGCCCGTCGTCCTCGATGTGCACGTGCGTGTCGATCGCCTGCAGCGCGGCGACGTCGATCGCGGGTTCGTAGCGGGTCATGGGTGCCTTTCCGGTCGTTGAGCGCGGGGCGACGAGTCGAAACGACGCGGCTCTACCGCTGCAGCTCCTCCGGGAGCGGCGGGAACGTCTCGCCGACCGACTGCCGGTGCGCGTCGATGATGTCGCCGAAGGCCTCGTCGAGCGCCGAGACGCTCCAGCCGCCCTCGCGGTAGGCGCTGAAGACCGGCTCGGGGTGCGACCAGATCTGCAGCCGGTCGCCGCCGACGCCGACGGCCTGGCCGGTCACGGCGGCCGCGGCATCCGACGCGAGATACGCGACGAGCCCCGCGACGTCGTCCGCCGTGCCGAAGCCGAGGTCGTGACGGAAGAACGGCGGCATGGTCTCGCCGGCGGCGTCGGCCTCGACGGCCGCGGCGAAGTACGGCATGGTCGCGGTCATCGCGGTCGCGGCGACGGGGATCACGGCGTTCGCGGTGATGCCGGCCTTGCGCAGCTCCATCGACCAGGTGCGCACCATGCCGACGATGGCGGCCTTGACGCCCGAGTAGTTGGTCTGCCCGAAGTTGCCGCGCTGGCCCGCCGGCGAGCCGATGCAGATGATGCGTCCGGCGATCTCGTGCTCGCGCATGTAGGTCGCGGCGGCCCGCACGCAGGTGAAGGTGCCACGCAGGTGCACGTTCACGACGGTGTCGAAGTCGTCGTCGCTCATCTTCCACAGCACCTTGTCGCGCAGCACGCCGGCGTTCGTCACGAGGATGTCGAGGCGCCCGAAGGTCTCGACCGCGGCCTGCACGAGGCGGTCGGCGGTCTCGGCCGAGCCGACCGGCGCGACGACGGCCGTCGCGCGGCCGCCGGCGTCGGTGATGGATGCCGCGGCCTCCGCCGCGGTGCTCTCGTCGACGTCGTTCACCACGACCGCCGCGCCCTGACGGGCGAGCTCCTGCGCATATGCGAGACCGAGTCCGCGACCCGATCCGGTGACGATGGCGACCTTGCCCTCGAGTGACATCCCTGCTCCTTCGCTCGTGCCGACGCGCTTGCGGTGGACCCGGCGTTCCTGCGGGTGCACCGATGCTCTTGCGCTGATCCGATGCAATCGCACATCATTGAGAATGTCAATGATTGTTTTCTGGCAGGATAGTCGCACGAGGAGGCCGGATGGGCGAGACGACGCAGGCGACGGCATCGCCGCTGTGGGCGACCACGGTCGGCAGTGACCCGGCCTTTCTGCTGGCGCGGGCGAATGCGCTCTCGCTCGCCGATGCGACATCGGCCCTCGCGCCCCTCGGGCTCAAGGTGCGCTCCTACTCGGTGCTCGCGCTGGCCGTCGCCGGTGCGCGGCCCACGCAGCGCGAGCTCAGCGAGTTCCTGCGGCTCGACCCGAGCCAGGTCGTGAGCGTGCTCGACGACCTCGAGCGACGCGGGTGGGTCCGGCGCGAGCCCGATCCGAATGATCGCCGGGTCAACGTGGTGGTCGCCACCGATGCCGGCCGCGACGCCTGCGACCGCGCGCGGACGGCAGTCGAGGTCGTGCAGCGTGCGCACTTCTCCGTGCTCGACGACGACGAGTTCGAGACCTTCACGGCGCTGCTGCGCCGCCTCGCCGGCGCGGGGGAGTAGCTCCGGTTCGCGGTTTCGCCCCGTGTTCAGCAGTCACTTCTTACCGCCGCCGGGCCGCGATGCCTGCAGAAGCTGACTGCCGAACAGATGCCTCTCATGTTCACCAGTCTGTTCTTACCGCCGCCGGGCCGTGACGCCTGCAGAAGCTGACTGCTGAACGGAGGAGGTGCTGCGCGGTCGGGGACCACGTCCGCGCGGAGCCGCCCGCTCGACAGCCTCTCGGGCGCACTCGATGACTACGCAGATAGGCATATGTCCCGGGCGCGAGTAGCGTTGCTGATCATGCCCGACCGCCCCGCAGCATCCCGCTCCCTCCCGGTGCTCATTGTCGTGATCGTGCTGTCGGCGGCGATGCTGCGCGGCCCGATCCTCTCCGTCGCGCCCGTCGCGCGCACGATCGGTGCGGACCTGCACGTGGGCGCGGGTGTCGTCGGGCTGCTGACGACCATCCCCGTGCTCTGCTTCGCGGTGTGCGCGCCGCTGGCCATCGCGATCATCCGGCGGGCGGGGGCGGATGTCGCACTGTCGCTGACCCTCGGCGGTGTCGTGCTCGGCAGCATCCTGCGCTCCGTCGACGGCATCGCGATGGCCCTGGTCGGCACGGCGGTGCTGGGCGCGTTCGTCACGATCGGCAACGTCGTGCTGCCGATCATCATCGCGCGCGAGTTCAGCGCCCGGCGCGCACACACGATGACCGGTGTCTACACGGCCGCGCTCAACGTCGGCACGATGACCGTCACCCTCGGCACCGCGCCGCTGGCCGACGCCGTCGGATGGCGCTGGGCCATCGCCTCGTGGGCGGTGTTCGCCCTCATCGCGCTCGTGGTCTGGGTCGGTCTGCGCGGGGTGCGGGCCGCGTTCGCGCCGAAGCCCGGTCCGCGCCGCGACGCCGATGCGCCCCGGGTCTCGGTGATGCGGCACGGCCCGACCTGGCTGCTGGCGGCCGCGTTCTGCGGGCAGGCGTTCGCGTTCTACGCGATCACGGCCTGGCTGCCCACGCTGCTCGGCGATCAGGGCTTCGACAGCAGCGCCGCCGGTGCCATCGCCGCGCTGTTCCAGGTCGGGGGCATGATCGGCAGCCTGCTGCTGCCGGTGATCACGCTGCGCTCGTCGATCCTCATCGGCGTGCTGTGCGTGGGCATCGGATGGCTGACCGTGCCGCTCGGCTTCCTGTTCGCGCCGGGGCTGTGGCTGGCGTGGTGCGTCATCGGGGGACTGGCCCAGGGTGGCGGCATCACGATCGTCTTCATCATGATCAACGCGTTCGGCGACGACGAGCACACCACGGCCGGCCGCTCGGGCATCGTGCAGGGCCTCGGCTACGCGGTGGCCGCGTCGGGCCCGCTGCTGCTGGGCGCGCTGCACGAGGCGACCGGCGCCTGGACCGTGCCGCTGCTCGTCGAGCTCGTCGCCGTGCTGCTGTTCCTCTTCCCCGGGCTCGCCGTCGCCCGGCATCTGCGCACCCCTGCGCGCGCCGCGTGACGTAGTCTCGTCCGGTGACGTCTCCCGAACCGCTGCTGCTTCCCGCCCCCGCCGACACCTTCGCCTGGATCGGCACCCGCTGCGACGGCCAGCTCGACCATGCCCGCGACCTGGTCGCCCGGCTGCGCGCCGAGCGCCCGACCGACGCGCTCGCCGTGCTGAACGCCTGGAACGACGTGGAGCTCGCCGTCGCGAACGCGGCGGCCGCGGCATCCGTCTATTCCCAGACGAATCCCGAGCAGACGGTGCGGGATGCCGCCGACGAGGCCGAGCAGCGCGTCGACGCCTTCCACACCGAGCTGGGGCTCGACCGCGAGCTGTTCGAGATCGTCAGCGCCGTCGACCCGGCGGGCCTCGACGCCGACGCGACACGGCTGCTCGAGCGGGTGCTGCGCGACTTCCGCCGTGCGGGCGTCGACCGCGACGAGACCACGCGCGCACGCCTGCGCGAGCTGGCGCAGCAAGAACTCGAGGCCAGCCAGGAGTTCAGCCGCAACATCCGGTCCGGGGTCCGTGAGATCCGGGTGCGCCCCGACGAGCTCGCCGGCATGCCCGGCGACTGGATGGCCGCCCATGCGCCCGGCGACGACGGCCTCGTGGCCGTGTCGACCGACTACCCCGACGCGGTACCGCTGGGGACGTACTGCTCCGTGGCATCCACTCGTCGTTCCATGACGCTGCAGCGCCTGAACATCGCGTGGCCCGAGAACGACGCGGTGCTGCTCCGCCTGCTGACGCTGCGCGCCGAGCATGCGCGGCTGCTCGGCTACGCGAACTGGGCCGATTACGACGCCGAGGTCAAGATGATCGGCGACGGACGGGCCATCGGCGGGTTCATCGACCGGATCACGGATGCCGCGGCCGACGCCGCGCAGCGCGACAAGGCCGTGCTGCTCGAGCGGCTGCGGCAGGACGTGCCCGACGCCGTCGACATCGACGCCGCCGACCTCTCCTACTACTCCGAGCTCGTGCGCAAGGAGCAGTTCGCGGTCGATGCGCAGCTCACCCGCACGTTCTTCGCGTTCGAGAAGGTGCGGCAGTGCCTGCTCGACGTGACCGGGCGCCTGTTCGGCCTGAGCTGGCAGCGCGTCGAGGTGCCGATCTGGCACGACGACGTCGCCTCGTACGATGTGCTGCGCGACGGCGTGCGCATCGGGCGCATCCACCTCGACCTGCACCCGCGCGAGGGCAAGTACAAGCACGCCGCGCAGTTCGACCTCGCGTCCGGTGTGCGCGGACGGCAGCTGCCCGAGGGCGTGCTGGTGTGCAACTTCGGCACCGGGCTCATGGAGCACAGTGAGGTCGTCACGCTCTTCCACGAGTTCGGCCACCTCATCCACCATGTGCTGGGCGGCGACCAGGAGTGGGTGCGCTTCTCGGGCGTGGCCACCGAGTGGGACTTCGTCGAGGCCCCGAGCCAGATGCTCGAGGAATGGGCGTGGGATGCCGCGGTCCTGGCGAGGTTCGCGACCGACGACAAGGGGCGCACGATCCCCGCCGACCTGGTCGAGCGCATGCGCACCGCCGACGACTTCGGCAAGGGCTTCCACGCGCGCACGCAGATGTTCTACGCGGCGCTGTCGCTGCGCATCCACGAGCAGGTGCCCGACGACCTGACCGAGACCGTGCGCGAGACGCAGGCGCAGTACTCGGTGTTCCCGTACATCGACGACACGCACTTCCACTGCGCGTTCGGGCACCTCGACGGGTACAGCTCGGGCTACTACACGTACATGTGGTCGCTCGTGATCGCCAAGGACATGTTCAGCGCCTTCGACCGTGCCGACCTGTTCGCGCCCGAGGTGGCCGCGCGCTACCGCGACCGCGTGCTCGCGCGGGGCGGATCGGGCGATGCCGCAGACCTCGTCGCCGACTTCCTCGGCCGGCCGTACACGTTCGACGCGTACGCGGCCTGGCTCGCGGAGTAGGGGCGTGCTGGGCGGCTGCGCCCGGCACCTCACAGGCTTCGGATGATGTGATGAAGTTCGGACCCGATCCCGCGATCGCCTCCGAAGTTCGAGCGATTATCCGAAGTCTGTGAGGCGCGTGCCGTTCCGCGGCCTGCCTCAACCAGGGGCCCCCTCAGACGATGCGCTCCAGCGGCCAGCCGGTGTAGGCCTCGGCGAGGTAGGTGCGCCCGGCGTGCGAGTCGGTGACGCTGCGCAGCTCGCCGAGCTGCCGCATCCGGTCGAAGTCCGACGCGTCGGGCATCTGGTGCAGCATGCTGGTCATCCACCACGAGAAGTTCTGCGCCTTCCAGATGCGGTGCAGCGCCGTCTGCTCGTATCCGTCGAGCAGTCGGGCGTCGTTCTCGAGCAGGAACTCCCGCAGGGCTCCGGTCAGCAGCAGCACATCGGCGATGGCCAGGTTCATGCCCTTCGCGCCCGTCGGGGGCACCGTGTGCGCGGCATCCCCCACCAGCACGATGCGGTCGCGGCGCAGCTCGCGCGCCACGAAGCTGCGGAACTGCAGCACATCGCGCTGGAAGATCGGCCCCTCGTGCAGCGTCGTGCCCGGCACGCGCGACTGCAGCGTCTCCCACAGCTGCTCCTGCGTGTACGCCTCGGGGTCGACATCGGGGGCGCACTGGAAGTACATCCGCTGCACGGTCTCGCTGCGCTGGCTGATCAGCGCGAAGCCGTTCGGCGAGTTGCTGTAGATGAGCTCGGGGGCGCTCGGCGGCGCCTCGCAGAGGATGCCGAACCACGCGAACGGGTACTCGCGGTAGAGCCCGGCGCGCGGGCCTGACATGGCCTTGCGCACGATCGAGTGCGAGCCGTCGGCGCCGATGACGATCTCGGCGACGATCTCGGTCTCGGCGCCCTCGGCATCGGCGACGACCACGCGCGGACGGTCGCCGGTCACGTCGTCGACGCGCACGGCGGTGTGCGCGAAGCGGATGTCGGCGCCGGCCGGCACGAGGGTGGCCAGCAGGTCCTGCAGCACCAGGTGCTGCGGATACAGCCAGACCCCGCGCCCGACGAGATCGGCGAAGTCGATGCGGTGCCCGGCGCCGTCGAAGCGCAGCTCGATGCCGTCGTGGCGCATGCCGACCTGGTGCGCGTGCGTGTCGACACCGGCCGCGACCAGAGCCTGCACCGTGCCCTCCTCGAGGATCCCGGCGCGGATGGTCTGCTCGATCTCGTCGCGTGAGCGGCTGTCGACGACGATCGACTCGATGCCGGCGTTCCGCAGCAGCTGTGCCAGCAGAAGCCCGGCGGGCCCGGCCCCGACGATGGCGACCCGGGTCTTCACGGTGGTGGTCATGTGCGTCTCCCTCGACTCCGCTCCCCATTGTGGATGAGGAGGGATGCTGCGGGCCCATTGTTCCCGTTGAATGGGAGTCTGCACGGGTCGTGGCGCGGCCCCTCGGCTGAGCCGAGGGGATCTGCTGCAGCGAGGAGAAAATCGGGCAGATCGGTCCGCGATCCGGCAGATCCCCTCGCCTCGGGCGAGGGGCGGGTGGGGGGCTGGGTGAGGGGTGGAGTGGAGGTGTCCCGGGGCGCGTGTTCAGAACTCCGGTCATCTCGGGGTGAAACGCCCCGAAGTGGCCGACCTCGGGGCTTTTGTGTGCGGATTTGCGGAGTTCTGAACGCGGTCAGGCGCCGAGTGTCGAGTGGATGCCGCGTGCCGCCGCGTGCAGAGCGGCCAGCGGCGGCTCCACCGCGGCGTCGCGGGCGACGACCACCGAGAGCGCCGCGACGACTCGGCCCGCGGCATCCCGAACCGGCACGGCAAGGCCCGTCGCGACCTCTTCGATCGATCCGGGCGCCACGGCGTGCCCGAGCCGGCGCACCTCGGCGAGTTTGCGGCGCAGCGCGGCGGGGTCGGTGATCGTGGCGCGGGTGAGTGCCGGAAGGGGCCCGGCCAGCACCTGCTCCTGCAGCTCCGCCGGCCCGTACGCGAGCAGGACGAGCCCCGAGCTCGAGGCGTGCAGGGGGAGGCGCCCGGCGATCCGGGTGATGTTGGAGGTCGCATCGCGGCTCGACAGGCGCTCGAGGAAGAGCGCCTCGCCCTGCTCGAGGATGGCGAGCTGGGTGTGCTCGCCGACGGCGGCCTGCACGCGTTCCATGGCCGGCATCGCCGCCTGGCGCAGGCGGAGCGCGGCCGAGGAGCGGGTCGCGAGCTCCCACAGGCGCATGCCCACGCGGATGCGCCGGTCCTCATCCCGCTCGAGCAGCCCCGTCTCGACGAGTTCGCCGATGAAGCGGTGGGCCGTCGACGCGGGGAGCCCCGCGCGGCGCCCGATCTCCGAGGCGCTCTGCACGGTGCGCGTCGGCGTGAAGGTCTCGAGCACCCGTAGCAGCCGCTCGGTGACCGAGTCGCCGGTGGGGGAGTTGGCCATGCCCCACTCTCTCACGCGAGGTCGCACGTGTTTTCGCGAGGTCGCACGGTTTTTCGCGAGGTCGCATGGGCCGACGGCATCCCGCACTGGAATCGTTGGGGTACTGACGATATAGTGGAGGCGCTCCACCGCAGGAGCGACGCATCGAGCCCGGATCGAAGGAGATCGCATGCAGTACTACCGTGACGGGTATCGGCCCGGCGACCCCGACCTCCAGCCCGCGGCGCCGCAGGCGGCATCCCGCACCGCCGAGTTCCCCGCCGAAGTCGATGTCCTCATCGTCGGCACCGGCCCCGCCGGCACTGTGCTGGCCGCACAGCTCGCGGCATTCCCCGACATCACGACCCGCATCGTCGAGCGCCGCGACGCGCCGCTCGCGCTCGGCCACGCCGACGGCGTCGCGTGCCGGACGGTCGAGATGTTCGAGGCGTTCGGCCTCGCCGACGCGCTGCTGCGCGAGGCGTACTGGGTCAACGAGGTGCACTTCTGGGGTCCGAGCGACGACGATCGCTCGCAGATCGTGCGCACCGGCTGGGTGCAGGACACCCCCGACGGGCTCAGCGAGTTTCCGCACGTGATCGTCAACCAGGCGCGCATGCAGCACTTCCTGCTGCAGCACGCGGCGCGCTCGGCGAGCCGCCTCGAGGCCGACTACGGCGTCTCGTTCGTGACGCTCACGGTCGGCGAGGGCGACGACCACCCGGTCGAGGTCGTGCTGCAGCGCGGCGGCGAGCAGTTCACCGTGCGTGCGAACTACGTCGTCGGATGCGACGGGGCGCGCAGCGCGGTCCGCACCGCCATCGGGCGGGAACTGGCGGGGGATGCCGCGAACCACGCCTGGGGGGTGATGGACGTGCTCGCGACCACCGACTTCCCCGACTGGCGCACCAAGAACGTCGTGCAGTCGGCCGGAAAGGGCAGCCTGCTGATGATCCCGCGCGAGGGCGGCAACATGGTGCGCTGCTACGTCGACCTGGGCGAGATCCCCGCCGGCGACAGCGCGATCCGTGCGACCACCGCCGAGCAGCTCACGGTGACGGCCAACGCGATCCTGCACCCGTACACGATCGACGTGAAGCAGGTCGCGTGGTCGAGTGTCTACGAGGTCGGGCAGCGCCTGACCGACCGGTTCGACGACGTCGACGATGAGGGCCGCACCCCGCGCGTGTTCATCGCGGGCGACGCGTGCCACACACACTCGGCGAAGGCCGGTCAGGGCATGAACGTCTCCATGCAGGACGCGTTCAACCTCGGCTGGAAGCTCGCGGCCGTCCTGCAGGGCCGGTCGGCGCCCGCCCTGCTGCACACCTATTCGGGCGAGCGGCACACGGTCGCGAAGGACCTCATCGACTTCGACCGGTTCTGGTCCGAATTCATCGCGCAGCCGACCGTCGACCCCGAGCACCCCGAGCGCGGCGGTGTCACGTCCGAGGCCATGCAGGCCGAGTTCGCGCGGCAGGGGCGGTACACGGCGGGGCTGGCGACGCGCTACGAGCCGTCGACGCTCACCGGAACGAGCGAGCACCAGGGGTTGGCATCCGGGTTCGAGATCGGCACACGCTTCCACTCCGCGCCCGCCGTCCGCGTCGCGGACGCGTACCGCGGCGAGCTCGGCCACGTGCACCGCGCCGACGGGCGCTGGCGCCTCTACGCGTTCGGCGACGAGGGCGGGCAGGGTCTGCGGGCGCTGGCGGAGTGGCTGACGGATGCCGCGGACGCGCCGACCGCACGGTTCACGCCGTCGGATGCCGACGTCGACAGCGTGATCGACGTGCGCGCGGTCTTCCGCGAAGACCACCACGACGTCGCGCTGGGCGGCCTGCCCGAGATCCTGCTGCCGCGCACGGGACCCCTGGGACTGCAGGACTGGGAGAAGGTCTGGGCCACCGGCGCGGCCACGGACGTCTTCGCGGCGCGCGGCATCGCGCCCGAGGGGGCGATCGTCATCGTGCGTCCCGACCAGTACATCGCACACGTGCTGCCGCTGGATGCCCGCGACGAACTCACCGCGTTCTTCGGTGGATTCCTGCTCGAGGCGGCGCGATGAGCGATCCGGTCGACGTGCTCGCCGCGCTCGACGTCGAGCCGCAGCGTCACCTCGGATACCTGATCCGCCGCGCGCAGCAGCGTCACGTCGCCACCTGGGCGCGGGTGGCCTCGACCGAGACGACGAGCGTGCAGTACGCGATCCTCGCGGTGCTCGATCGCCGCGGCGAGGCGAGTCAGCGCGAGCTGTGCGACGAGGTCGACCTCGATCGTTCGACGGTCGCCGACCTGCTCGCGCGCATGGAGCGACGCGGTCTCGTCACCCGCCGCCGCGCTGCCGGCGATGCGCGGCGCAACGTCGTGACGCTCACCGTCACGGGCCTGGATGAGCGGCGCCGTCTGCGTCCGCTCGTCGAGCAGGTGCAGCGCGAGCTGGCGGAGGGCATGGATGCCGACGAGGTAGCGACCCTCGAGCGCGCGCTGCGCACGTTGCTGGCCGGACGCGACTGACCCGCGGCATCCCGCCTCGCCGACCTCGCGAGGTCGCACGCTTTCTCGCGAGGTCGCGCGCTTTCTCGCGAGGTCGCGCGCTTTCTCGCGAGGTCGCGCGCTTTCTCGCGAGGTCGCGCGCTTTCTCGCGAGGTCGCGCGCTTTCTCGCGAGGTCGCGCGGAATCTCGCGAGAATCCACGCGACCTCGCGAGATTCCATGCGACCTCGGCGGAGACCACAGCCACGCGCTACCCTCGAGCCCTGGGGAGGACGGATGCCGGACGACGGAATGCTCGCGCGCGTCATGCGCGTGCTCTCGTGCTTCTCGGCCGATGAGCCGGCCGTCGGAGCCGGCGAGATCGCGGCGCGCAGCGGCATCCCGATCTCCACGGTGCACCGGCTGCTCGGTGATCTCATCGCCGAAGGGCTGCTGGCCCGTGCGCCCGGCCGCACCTACACGATCGGCTCGCGGCTCTGGGAGCTCGGCGAGCTCTCGCCGCTGTCGCTGCGCCTGCGCGAGACCGCGCTGCCGCACATGGCGCGGCTCTACGAGGCGACCGGCGAGAACGTGCACCTCGCCGTGCTCGACGGCGCGACGCCCGAGACCTCCGTCGCGCTGTACGTCGGCCGGGTCACCGGCACCGGGTCGATCCCGACGCTGAGTCGCATGGGCGGACGCCAGCCACTGCACACCACGGGTGTGGGCAAGGCGCTTCTGTCCACGCGCGATGAGAGCTGGCTCGAGCAGTACTTCCGGGTGCCGCTGCAGCGCGAGACCACCCAGTCGATCGTCGACGAGCAGCGCCTGCGCAGCGAGCTGCGACGCGCACAGCTGCGCGGATACGCCACCACGCGCGAGGAGATGACGCTCGGCAACGTGTCGGTCGCCGCCCCCCTCTCTCCCGTGCAGGGACTGCCGCCCATCGCGCTCGGCGTCGTCGTGCACCTCGGGCGCGCCGATGAGCGGCGGCTCGCGCCGCTGGTCGTGCAGGCGACGCGCGACCTGCATCACGACCTGCGTTCCTCTCAGTGAGTGAGATATACGACGGCCACGGGCCCGCGTTCCTGCGACCCTGGAGAGGTCCGTCACCACGTGGACGGTCGAAGGAGACACCATGACAGACACTCAGTCCACGGCGGCGGCGCCGGAGAGCCTGCTCGCGTCGGCCGATTTCCCGCCGCAGGCGCAGATCACCCGCGAGATCCAGGACATCCACGCCGAGTACGCGCGCCGCGAGGCCGCCGGTGAGAAGCTGCCCGCCACGATCTACGACTTCCCGCCGTACCGCTCGAGCCTGCTGCGCCACCCCACCAAGAACCCGCGCCTGGTCGACCCCGAGTCGATCGAGCTGTACTCCCCGGCATACGGGCAGCGGGATGTCGCGGCCATCGAGTCCGACCTGACGCTGCAGCACGCCGGCGAGCCGCTGGGCGAGCGAATCACCGTGCGCGGGCGCGTGCTCGACTCGTGGGGGCGCCCCGTCGCCAACCAGCTGATCGAGATCTGGCAGGCGAACTCGGCCGGCCGCTACATCCACCAGCGCGACCAGCATCCCGCCCCGCTCGACCCGAACTTCACCGGTGCCGGACGCGTCATCACCAATGACGCGGGCGAGTACCTGTTCACGTCGATCAAGCCGGGCGCCTACCCGTGGAAGAACCACCAGAACGCGTGGCGGCCCGCCCACATCCACTTCTCGGTGTTCGGCAGCGCGTTCACGCAGCGCATCGTGACGCAGATGTACTTCCCGGGCGATCCGCTGTTCGCGCTCGACCCGATCTACAACTCGATCCACCGGCAGTCCGACCGCGATCGCCTGGTCAGCACCTACGATCACGACCTCACGGTGCCCGAGTTCTCGATGGGCTACCGCTGGGACATCGTCATCGACGGCCCCGACGCCACGTGGCACGAACCCGAGGAGGGCGAGCACTGATGCCCGAGAAGATCCTGCAGCCCACCCCGGGCCAGACCGTCGGTCCGTTCTTCGCGTACGGCACCGTCTTCCCGAAGATGCACGAGGTCGTCCACCCGTACAGCCCCGGCGCGATCGTGCTGGGCGGCACGGTCTATGACGGCAACGGGGCGCCGATCCCCGACGCGATCGTCGAGATCTTCGGCGCCGACAGCGACGGCTCGGTGCCGCACGCCCGCGGAACCTTCCGCCGCGACGACCACACCTTCACCGGGTTCGGCCGGTCGTTCACGACCGACGACGGGCACTACGAGTTCTGGACCCGCAACCCCGGCGCCGAAGCCGGCAAGGCGCCGTTCTTGGCCGCCATCGTCTTCGCCCGCGGACTGCCCAACAAGCTGCACACGCGCATCTACCTGCCCGATGACGAGGAGGCGCTCGCCGCCGACCCGCTGCTGGCCTCGCTCGACGCCGACGAGCGCGCGTCGCTGGTCGCCACGCGCCAGGCGGACGGATCGCTGCAGCACGACATCCACCTGCAGGGCGAGGGCGAGACCGTCTTCCTGACGTTCTGAACAGGAGTTCGGGATGCCGCGGGCCGGTGGGTCTGCGGCATCCACCCGTTCGCTACGCTTCGCAGGGGAGGTGCCATGACCGCCATCGATGAGGGGCTGCTGAGCCCGGTGAGCGTCGGCCACGACGACCTCGTGAGCGACCGGTCCTTCCTGGATGCGCTCATCCGCGCCGAGGGCGCCCTGGTCAGCGCGTACGCGAGCATCGGGACCGCTCCGCGCGAGGCGCAGCGCGATGTGGACCACGCGCTCGGACTCGACGAGAAGGGCGCGCCCATCTCGTTCGACGTCGCCGAGATCGCGGCGGCCGCGGCCGGCGGCGGCAACCCGGTCATCCCGATGGTGCCGCGCCTCAAAGAGGCCGTGCCCGCCGATGCCCGCGTGTGGATCCACCGCGGCGCGACCAGTCAGGACATCTGGGACACCGCGATCATGGCGACGGCCCAGCGCGCCACCGCTCAGGTGCGCTCGTCGCTGGGCATCGCCGCGCACTGGCTGCGGCAGCTCGCCGCGACACACCGCGACGACCTCGCCGTCGCGCGCACACTGACCCAGCACGCCGTGCCCACGACGATCGGGCTGCGCGCCGCCACCTGGGCGCGCGGACTCGACCGCGCCGTCGCACGGCTCGAGGCCCTGACCTTTCCCGCCCAGCTCGGCGGGGCCGGCGGAACCCTGGCCTCGTTCGTGGAGATCACCGGATCGGTGGATGCCGCGCAGCGCCTCGTCGCCGCGTACAGCAGCGCCGCGGGCCTGGCCGCCCCCGATGCGCCCTGGCATGTCACCCGATGGCCGGTCACCGAGCTGGGTGACGCCCTGGTGCAGGCGGTGGATGCCGCGGGCAAGCTCGCGACCGACATCGCCACCCTGAGCCGCACCGAGATCGGCGAGGTCGCCGAGGGCACGGGCGGCGGTTCGTCGGCCATGCCGCAGAAGCAGAACCCCGCCGAAGCCGTGCTCATCCGCTCGGCCGCGCTGCGCGCGCCGCAGCTGGGCGCGACCCTGCACCTGGCGGCCGCGCTCGCCGGCGACGAGCGGCCCGACGGAGCCTGGCATGCCGAATGGCAGACGCTGCGCGAGCTGCTCCGGCTCGCACTGGGCGCCTCCCGGCACGCCTCGTCACTGGCCGCGCACCTGCGCGTCGACGTCGAGGCGTGCCGGCGCAACCTCGATCTCACCGGCGGCCTCGTGCTGTCGGAGCGCCTATCGCTCGTGCTCACCCCGCTCATCGGCAAGGAGCGCGTCAGTGCCCTGGTGCGGGATGCCGCGGCCGGCGGCGACCTCGTCGCCCTCGTGCGGGCGCTGCCCGAGGCATCCACCCTCGACGTCGATGCGCTACTCGATGCCTCCGGCTACACGGGGTTGGCCGGCCCCCTCGTCGACACCCTCCAGGAGAAGAGATGACCGTTCCCTCCCTCGCCGTCACCGAGCCCGTCGGCCCCGCCGGCGCACCGCTGCTGCTGCTCGGGCCGTCGCTGGGCACGTCGACGATCCTGTGGGACGACGTCGTGCCCGACCTGGCCGAGACCTGGCGGGTCGCCGCGTGGGACCTGCCCGGGCACGGCACGTCGCCTGCGGCGACCGCGGCGTTCACGGTCGCCGACCTCGCCGACGGCGTGGCCGACATCGCGGGTCGACTCGGATCCTCGCGCATCCTCTACGCGGGGGTGTCGCTGGGCGGAGCCGTCGGGCTGGAGCTGCTGCTGCGCCACCCGGACCTGGTGGGTGCGGCATCCATCATCTGCTCCGGAGCGAAGATCGCCGAGACCGCCGGCTGGCACGATCGCGCCGCGCACGTGCGCGCGCAGAGCACCTCGTCGCTGGTGGTGCCGTCGGCGCAGCGCTGGTTCGCGCCCGAATCGCTGTCGCGGCGTCCGGTCATCACCGGGCGGCTGCTGCACGCCCTGCAGGACGCCGACGACGAGAGCTACGCGCTGTGCTGCGAGGCGCTCGCCGCCTACGACGTGCGTGATCGGCTCCGTGAGATCACGGCGCCCGTGCTCGCCGTGTTCGGACGCTTCGATCAGGTGTGCCCCGAGGCGAGCGCGCTCGAGATCGCGCGCGGCGTGCAGAACGGCGAGGTGGCGGAGGTGCCGGATGCCGCGCATCTCGCCCCCGCGGAAGACCCCGAGGTGACCACGCGCCTGCTGCGCGACTTCTTCGCCACCGCCGGTCGCTGAGCGCGTGGAGACGACAGAACCGAAGGAGAACCCCATGACCGACCGCCTGTCAGACCAGGAGCGCTTCGACCAGGGCATGGTCGTGCGGCGCGAGGTGCTCTCCGACGCGCACGTGGATGCCGCGAACGCGAAGATCACCGACCTGACGGCCGACTTCCAGGACTTCATCACGCGCACGGCGTGGGGCGATGTGTGGTCGCGGCCGGGGCTCGACCGCCGGTCGCGGTCGGTCGCGGTGATCACCTCGCTGATCGCGCACGGACACCACGAGGAGCTGGCGATGCACCTGCGCGCAGGCCTGCGCAACGGCCTGACCGTCGATGAGATCAAAGAGGTCATCCTCCAGTCGGCGATCTACTCGGGCGTGCCGGCGGCCAACACGGCCTTCCGCATCGCGCAGCAGGTCTTCGCGGAGTCCTGACTCGCGCGCGAGTCGCCGAGGTCGCACGCTTTTTCGCGAGGTCGCACGACTTTTCGCGAGGTCGCACGACTTTTCGCGAGGCGCTGGTTGTCAATCTGGTGTGAACCGGTTGGTGTTATCCGGCTAGGAGTTCTAGCAGGGTGGGTGGGGTGTGGGTGTGGCCGTCGTCGTGTCCGATGTTCAGGGTGACGCGGTCTGGTGGGATGGC
>Ga0180219_1000225_pt1 | contig 55692 bp, 62 predicted proteins | sample eDN3rd30CBELigMG_FD_151338 | JGI IMG/M metagenome (GOLD analysis project Ga0180219, IMG submission 151338) | Enriched Miracle-Growth compost microbial communities from Emeryville, California, USA - eDNA 3rd pass 30_C BE-Lig MG (version 2)... ... | reverse complement strand
ATGAAGGGCGCGATCGAGCGCGCGATCGAACTGGTCGAGCAGACGCCGGGCGCGTGGATGCCGCAGCAGTTCGAGAACCCGGCCAATGTCGAGGTGCATGTCCGCACCACCGCGCGGGAAATCCTCGCCGATTTCGCCGATGATCCCATCGACGTGCTGATCACCGGGGTCGGCACCGGCGGGCACCTGACCGGCGTCGCCAGGGTGCTCAAGGAGCAATGGCCGCATCTGAAGGTCTATGCCGTCGAACCCACGCTCTCCCCCGTGATCAGCGGCGGCGCGCCCGGCCCGCATTCGATTCAGGGCATCGGCGCGGGCTTCATCCCGGCCAATCTCGACACGAGGCTGCTCGACGGCGTGATCCAGGTCGACCCCAATGACGCCAAGGAATTCGCGCGGCAGGCCGCCCGTCTGGAAGGCCTGCTCGTCGGCATCTCCTCGGGCGCGACGCTCGCCGCTATCGCCCAGAAGCTCCCCGAACTCGCGCCGGGCACCAAGGTCCTCGGTTTCAATTATGATACCGGAGAACGCTATCTCTCCGTCCCCGATTTCCTGCCCGAATAAGGGCCCCCAATAAGGGAGGAAGCCCTTTATACGCGCCGGGCGGCCTCTTCAGGCTTGAGCTCTTCAGAATCCGGCCGGCGCGGCCGGGGGAAGCCAATGCGGCAGCACCCTTCCCCCCGCCCCGGCACGCCGGTCAGCGCGGCGCCTCTATCTTCGCCATCGTCTCCACCAGCCCGATAAAGCCGACCAGTTCCTCGATTGCGCCCTCGATATCGGCGCGCTGCCGCTCCAGCTGCGCGACCCGCTCACGGCATTTGCGCAGCGTCACCTCGCGTTGTTTGACCCGGCCGTCGCCAAGATCATAGAGATCGATCATCTCGCGAATGTCGGTGAGGCTGAACCCCACCCGTTTCGCCCGCAATATCCACGCCAGCCGCGCCCGGTCGCGGCGACCATAAATACGCGCGCCGCCATTGCGGCGGGGCGCGAGCAGGCCTTCATCCTCATAGAAGCGCAGCGCCCGGGGCGTCACATCAAATTCCGCCGCCAGTTCCGAAATGCCGTAGCTTTCCTGCTGCCGTTCATCCGGCAGCTCGACTCGTCCGAGAGAAGGTATGATGCGCTCCATGAGGGAAAGCTATGGAAGGTTGCGCCCTGCGTCAATTTCACGCTTACGGGCAGAGCTTGCCGCCGCCGCTCCCCTCTGCCGCCGCCGCGATTGATGCCTCGCGCGACACGCGCGGGAAGGAAACCCCCTCCAGCGAGCCGCGCTCCGAACAGAGCTTGCGGCATTTCGCGTCGAGCGTTCCGGGCAGGACGACGCGATCCCCTTCATAATGGGCGACGATCAGGCAGGCGGACCGATCGAAATTGAGGATCAGCTTGTCCCCCGCCGTGCGCAGCGTTCCCCGCCCGCGGCAATCGATATTCTCTCCGAAGCTGGCCTCCAGCCCGAACCGGAGCGGGGCATCGGCATCGGCTTTGGCCTGATCCTCCTCGCTGCCGGAGGGCAGGATGCACAGGCTGTCACGCCCCGCCTCATGCCGCTGACGGTACAGGCCGACCGGCGACAGCCCCTGCACGTCGCCGACCAGACCAGCGGTGATCGCGGCGCGTTCAAGGGGGTGGACATCGGCCGCAACGGCCTGCTTTTCGGTGCGATTGACGGGCGCCTGTTCCTGTGCGCCACAGGCCGCGAGCAGCAGCGGCAATGCCAGTCCCGCCCCCCGGCGCATCTCAGCTGGCGATCCGTTCCAGCCCCTCGGCGCCAAGGCGGCGATAGAAGCAGCTGCGTTCGCCGGTATGGCAGGCCGGGCCAGCGGGACGCGCGATGATCCAGAGCGCGTCCTGATCGCAATCGATCCGCATCTCCACGACGGCGAGCACATGGCCCGAGCTTTCGCCCTTTTTCCAGAGCCTGCCCCGGCTGCGCGACCAGAAATGCGCGAAACCGCTTTCCCGCGTCAGCCGCAGCGCCTCATCGTTCATATGCGCGAGCATCAATATTTCACCGCTGTCGGCATCGCTCACCACTGCGGTGATGAGGCCATTGGCATCATATTTGGGGTCGAGCGCCAGCCCGGCTTCGCGTTCGTCAGACATGGATTGTCCTTAGTCCCCGCCTCGAAAGGCGACAAGCCCTACCTACGGAAGATCGCCGCCAGCTCCACATGGGTGGACCAGCGGAACTGACCCACGGGCTGCACGCTTTCCAGCCTGTATCCCCCTTCGACCAGCATTTTCGCGTCGCGCGCGAAGCTGCCCGGATTGCAGGAAATATAGGCGATGGCGGGCACCTGCGAACGCGCGAGCTGCGCCGCCTGCTCCCGTGCGCCCGCGCGCGGCGGATCGAGCAGGATCGCGCCGAAGCGGTTGAGTTCCTCAGTTGTCAGCGGGCGGCGGAAGAGATCGCGATGATCGACCGCGACCTGCCGCTGCGCCTTGTTGGCGGCGGCCTTGAGGGACAGCACGAGGCCCCGTGCGCCTTCCGCCGCATAGACGCGCTTGCCCTCGCCCAGCGTCAGCGCGAACGTGCCCATGCCGCAGAAAAGATCGGCCCAGATATCAGCATCGGCCAGGGCGGGACGCACCGCCTCGGCCAGCGCCCGCTCGCCATCTTTCGTCGCCTGCAAAAAGGCATAAGGCGGCGTGGCCACGGCGATTCCGCCGAAGCTGATCGTCACCGGCTCCGGCTCATAGCGGGTCTGCGGGCCATAGCCGTCATCGATCGACAGGCGCGCAAGGCGATGTTTTTCCGCAAAGCCCGTCAGCGCTTCGGCGATTTCCAGTCCGTCGGCCTCGATGCCCTCGATCAGCAGGTCGACACCCTGATCGGCAAGCGTCATCTTCACCTGCGCCATGGTGCGGCCATCGAGCAGCGGGGTCAGCAACCCCCGCAACGGCGCCACCAGTGCGAACAGCGCCGGGTCCAATGTCTCGCAGGCGGCGAGATCGATGATGCGATGGCTGTTCTCGCTGGAAAAGCCGAAGGCCACCTTGCGCCCGAACCGGCCCGCGCGCAAAGCCGCGCGGCGACGCGAGCGTGGTGGCGAGACATAGGCCGGGTACACGGTTTCCACCTCGACCCCCTGCCCGATCAGCGCGCCCGCCACCCGGTCCTGCACATAGGCAGCGAAGCTTTCCTCATCGAGATGCTGGAGCTGGCACCCGCCGCACAGCGGATAATGGCGGCAGGGAGGTTCCGCATGATGCGGGCCGAAATCAAGCCCGCCATCGATGCGCAACCGGTCGCCCGGCGCGCTCATCGGAACATGGCGGCCGTCGGCGGTGACGCCATCGCCCCGGGCGGCGATGCGGATGATGGTGGCCCCATCCGATGGGGTAATGTCGATAGTCATAGACAGGCCTTTATCGCCGATCCGATCTCATGCAACATATCATCGGCGATGAAGGCAGGCCCGGCGCGGCGCGCGGCCTCGCCATGCAACCACACCGCCTCGCATGCGGCGGCGAAAGGATCGCCCGTCACCGCGAGCCGCGAGGCACAGAGTCCCGCCAGCACATCCCCCGTTCCAGCGGTGGAAAGCCAGCTCGAAGCGCGATCGCAGACACAGGCGCGGCCATCGGGCGCGGCGACCACGCTGACCGGCCCCTTCCGCACGACGACAGCGCCCGATCGCCGGGCGGCGGCCAGCGCGCCGTCGATCAGGCTATCCGTGGAGAGGTCCGGAAAGAGGCGCGCAAACTCGCCTTCATGCGGCGTGAGGATCGCAGCGGCAGGCAGTGCAGGCCATTCTCCTTCCCCCAGCAGCCAGAGCGCATCGGCATCCAGCACCATCGCATGACCCGCCGCAAGCGCGCCGCGCAACTTCTCCGCAGCAGCGTCGGAGCGGCCAAGCCCCGGCCCGACCAGCAGCGCCGCGATCCGTTCATCGCCCAGCGCAGCCTCATCACGCGCTGAGGCCCGGACGATCGCATGGGGCGCATCAACGATGACCTGCGCGCCGACCAGCCGGACATAGCCCGCCCCGCCTCGCGCCGCCGCCTGCGCGGAAAGCGCCGCCGCGCCCGCCATCGCACCCGCGACGACCGCGACCAGCCCGCGCCGATATTTATGCGCATCATCGGCCGGCGCCGACAAGCGCGGCTTTTCCAGCCGATGGACCGCCGCCCCGGGCGTCGCTATGCCGATATCGAGGCAAGCCATCTGGTTCCAGCAGAGCGCCGCCGGGCGCAGCATATGCGCGCGCTTCCACGCGCCGAGCGACAGGCAGAGATCATAATGCGGCACCGGCGAGAGGATCGCGCCGTCATCGGTGGCGATGCCGCTCGGCAAATCGACCGCATAGACATGGCTCGCCGCCGCCGCCAGTTCGGCGAGACGCCCGGCCACGGCCGCATCCAGCCCGCGCGACAAGCCGGTGCCGAACAGCGCATCCACCAGTTGATGGGCCGGGGCGGCGGTCATCATGTCCTCGACCGGGCCATCCCAGTCCGCCCGCGCGCGGCGCGCACTCTCCGTCACCGGAGCGGCGAGCGCGGCGACGCGGACGGGCACGCCATGTTCGCGCAGGCGGCGGGCGATCACATAGCCATCGCCGCCATTATTACCCGGCCCGCACAGGATCAGCGCATCGCGTCTTGCCCCGACACGCCAGACCATCTCCGCCACCGCCCGGCCCGCGCGCACCATCACATCATATTCGGGGATGCCGGTGGCGAACAGCGCCTGTTCCGCCGCGCGCATCTCCGCCGCCGTGAGGACGGCCACACCGTTCATCTGGGCTTTCTCAATATGGCGACCGGCACTTCATAGGCATTATTCCCAACGGTGAAGGCGACTATCTCGCCCACCGGGCGGGTCAGCAGGAACGCCTCCGCGCCATCGGCTATATCCACCCGATTGCCGTCGGCCGACAGGGCGAAGCGGCGGAAACCGCCATCGGCCTGATGGATCAGGAAATCGCGCCCCTCTCCCGCCTTGCCGGGCAGCCATTCGAGCCAGCATTTATCCGCCTTCACATCATGGCCATTGAGGCCGCAGGCAAGGCGGATAAGGTCGTCGCGCTGCTCCAGCGCCTGCGCAGCGGGCTGGTCCTTCGCGCCGCCGCATCCGCCGAGCGCCAGCAGCCCCAGCGCCATGATGGCAAAAAACGGCCCGTCCTGCTTCATCGCCTGCCCTCCGGCTTCTGGAGACGTTCCGGTTCCGACCGGAGCCGGAAGTCTCATAAAATAGTCGTTGCTTGCCGTGATTTCCGAGTCGTCAAAGGTTTCCCTCCGACTTCACAATGCCCCGGCTCCCCCATCCGGCTTATCCCCGCCGCCCGCGTCACGCAAGCAAAGCGAGGCAGCGTTCCAGCACCGGCGCGAGCAGATCGGCGAAGCGCTGCTGCCCCTGCGCGGTTCCGACAATATCCTGCCGCATCTCGACGCCGAGATAGGCATGGCCACCCCCTTCCGCGTGGCGGTTCATCGTCGCATTCAGAAGGCGGCCGGAATAGGGCTGCTGGTCGCCCACCACCAGCCCGGCTTCCTCCAGCATCGGGATGGCGATGCGGGCGGCGCGGTCATCCTCATTATAGAGGATGCCGATTTCCCATGGCCGCTGCTGATCGGGCGCGCTTTCAAGAAAGGGCGTGAAACTGTGCAGCGACAGGAGGAACGGCCGGTGCATCGCCGAAAGATGCTGCGTCACCGCATCATGATAGGGATGATAGAAACGCGTGATCCGCGCAGCGACATCCACATCCTCATTGCCGGAAATGGCGTGGCCGTCGCTGACATGCGGGATGAGGCCGCGCGCATCCTCCTCGCGGTTGAGGTCGATCACCAGCCGCGACACGCCGCCCAGTATCGCGGTGCAGGCCAGCCGCCGGGCGAGCAGCGCCGCCACTTCCGCCACGCCGATATCGACCGCGATATGCTTGTCCAGCAGCGCCCGGTCGATGCCGAGATCGATATCGGCGGGCACATGGGCCGACGCATGATCGGCAATGATGAGGATCGGCACCTTGCCATGGCTGATGAGGGTGAAGGCCTCGCTCATCGCAACGCCCCCGCCAGCATCCACCAGCCCGGATGCGCGGCGGCGATCTCCCGCCGCGCGGCGTCGCGATCCTCTTCCCGGTCGAACAGCGCGAAGCAGGTCGCGCCCGATCCGGACATGCGCACCAGTCCGGCCCCGGCAACCGCATTCAGCGCTTCGAGCACCCCGCCGATTTCCGGCACCAGCGTCAGGGCGCCCGGCTCAAGATCATTGCGCGACCCCGCCACCGCTTCGCCAAGCGGGCCGCGATCCACCCCGTCCCACCGGCGATATACCGGTCCGGTGGGGCAGGCCTTGCCCGGATTGACGAGCAGCACCGGCCGCCCGGCCAACATGCCTGCATCGGGCCAGGGCGTCATTTCATCGCCTATTCCGCGCCCCACCACCGTGCGCGAGGCGACGCAGACCGGCATGTCGGCGCCCAGCCCGCCAATGGCGGCGACCAGCGCCGCTTCATCGGCATCGAGGTTCCAGAGGCGGTTGAGCGCGCGTGCGACGGCGGCGGCATCGGCCGATCCTCCGCCAAGGCCCGCAGCCACCGGCAATTGCTTGTCGAGGCGTATCTCCGCGCCCGCCGCGATGCCGAAATGCCGCTGCATCGCCCGCGCCGCCCGCAAGGCGAGATTATCCTCGCCATCGTCCAGTTCCCCGGCGAAGTCGCCGCCAAGGCTGAGGCGCAATTCCGGCGCAGCCTGCACCTCGATGCGATCCCCCGCGTCGACGAAGGCGAACAGGCTGTCGATCAGATGATAGCCATCCGCCCGGCGGGACCGGACGTGGAGCGCAAGATTGATCTTCGCAAAGGCCGTTTCGACGACCGTCAGGGCAGGCTTCGTCATCGCCATGTCAGGGCCGGACGCTCTCCAGCCCCTTGCCGTCCAGCTTGTCGTTGAGACGCGCGCGAATCTGCGCGGCGCCTTCATCGGCATCCTCCGCCCCGACCAGCGCCGCGCGCCAGGCATAGCGCGCCTCGAACCGGCGTCCGGCCGCCCATAGCACATCGCCGAGATGCTCGTTCAGTTCGGCATTGCCCGGTTCATTTTCGACCGCGCTCTGGATGAGGGGCAGCGCCTTGGCATAATTGCCGGCGCGGAAATAGGCCCAGCCGAGGCTGTCGATATAGGCGGGTTCCTTGGGACGAATGCGATTCGCCTTCTCCAGCATGGCAATCGCGCGGGGCAAATCCTCGCCCCGGTCGGCCAGCGCATAGCCCAGATGATTGAGCGCCACCGCACTGTCCGGGGCCAGTTCCACCACGCGCTCCAGCAACGGGCGCGCTTCGGGCCACTGCCCCGCCTGTTCGAGAGCGCCGCCAAGTTGCAGCAGCAACGCGGCGTCTTCCCTGCCGCCCATTGCCTGCCGGGACTGCTGATAGGCGCTGGCCGCCTCGGTAAAGCGCCCCTGTTGCGCGAACAGGTCTCCAAGCAGCCGCCAGCTGCGCGCGCTGCCATGGTCGCGCTCCACCAGTTGCTGTCCGCGCGCAATGGCTTCCGCGCCGTGATCCTGATCGATCATCGCCCGCAATTGCATGGTTGCCGCGTCGAACCAGACCGGGGAAGCAGGCTGCACCTTCCCTGCCTCGGCATAGGCGATCTCCGGATACTCGGCGGAAAGCGCCGCGCGGGCGATCGTCACCCGGATATCGTCATTCGCCGGATCGGCGAAGCCCGCCATGCGGGCGATGCTGAGCGTCGCCACCCCTTCGCCCTGGCTACGCAGATCGCCAGCGAGCCTGTTCATAAGCACCGCCAGCCCATAATTGGGCGTGATCTGACGCTTGCGATAGAGTTTGCTCGCACGCTTGAGCGCCGCCTCTGCCTCCGCGTCGGCATCCGCATCGGTTCCGGCCGGTCCTTCCTGCGCCAGCAGCCTCAGCGCCAGATCGCGCCGCCCCAGCTTCGCCAGCCGCACAGCGAGAACGGCCCGCTCTTCCGTATCGAACCCATCCACGGCGGCGACGGCGTTGGCATAGGCTTCGTCCAGCCCTTCCCGGTCGCCCCGCGCCACCGCGAGCAGCAGCAATTGTTCGGCGCGATAACGATTGCCGAACGCCGCGGGGGACTCCTCGCCCGGCTGCACCGGCGGTACGAACCGCCCTTGCGCCAGCGACAGCCAGCCGCGCATCAACGGCGCGAGAAAGGCAAGATTGCCCTCTGCCTCCAGCCGGTCGATACGGACCGCCGCCGCCTGCCATTGCCGCCGGTCGAGCATGTCGGCGAGCAGCAGCACGGAACCATCGCGCGACAATTGCCCCGCTTTGTCCAGATTATGGGCGGTGAGCAGCGCCAGCGGCTTGTCTCCGGCCAGCACCGCCTGACGATAGCCGCGCCGCGCCACGGCGACGCTGGCGGGATCGATCTTCGCCGCTTCGCCATAGGCCGCCGTCGCCTCGGGCAAGGCGCGGTCGATCTCGGCCAGCCGCGCACGCGCATAGGCGTCCAGCGCCGCCGGGGGCACGACCGGCTCTTCCTCCTCCGGCGCAGCGAGGGGTACGGGCTGCGCGGCGGCCTCGGCCTGAGCCTGAATATCCGCCTCGTTCCCGCCCGGCGCGCTTCCCGGCGCGCCATTTTCGATCCTGTCGTCGCCCTCCTGCCCGGCAAGCGAAGGGGCAGGCAGCAACGCACACCAGACCATGGCGGCGCTGGCCACCATGGTCATCATCCTGCGTGTCGCTTTGCGGGGCTTACATATTGGGATAGTTCGGCCCTCCGCCGCCTTCGGGAGTGACCCAGTTGATATTCTGGGTCGGGTCCTTGATGTCGCAGGTCTTGCAGTGGACGCAATTCTGCGCGTTGATCTGGAGCCGGGGCGAGCCTTCCTCTTCCCCGACGATCTCATAAACGCCGGCCGGGCAATAGCGTTGCGCCGGCTCGTCATAGAGCGGCAGATTATAGCTGACCGGAATCTCCGGGTCCTTCAGCTGAAGATGGCAGGGCTGGTCTTCTTCATGATTGGTGTTGGAAAGGAACACCGAGGACAGCCGGTCGAAGCTGATGACGCCATCGGGCTTGGGATAGTCGATCTTGCGGCAATGCTCCTTGCGCATCAGCTTGGTATGATCGGGCTTGTGCTTCATCGTGATCGGCAGGCCGATCTTGAGCACCCGCATCCACATGTCGATACCGGCAAGCAGCGTGCCGAGGGTCGCGCCATATTTGGACACGGCCGGTTCGGCATTCTTCACCAGTTGCAGTTCATCGGCGATCCAGCTCTGCCGCAGGGTCACGCCATAATCGGTGAGTTCATCGCCGGTGCGGTCCGCCGCAACGGCGGCGAAGGCCGCCTCTGCCGCCAGCATGCCGGATTTCATCGCGGTATGCGTGCCCTTGATGCGCGGCACGTTGACGAAGCCCGCGGAACAGCCAATGAGCGCGCCGCCGGGGAACTCCAGCTTCGGGACCGACTGCCAGCCGCCCTCGTTGATCGCGCGCGCGCCATAGGAAACACGGCGGCCGCCTTCGAGATATTTGCGGATTTCCGGGTGCTGCTTCCAGCGCTGGAACTCCTCGAACGGGAAGAGATAGGGGTTCTTGTAGCCAAGGCCCACCACGAACCCCAGCGCCACCTGCCCATTGGCCTGATGATAGAGAAAACCGCCGCCATAGGCATCGGTCAGCGGCCAGCCCTGCGTGTGGATGACAAGGCCGGGCTTGTGCTTGGCGGGATCGATATCCCACAATTCCTTCATGCCGATGCCATAGACCTGCGGCTCGCACTCGGCCTCCAGATTGAAGCGGGACTTCAGCTGCTTGGTCAGATGGCCGCGCGCGCCCTCAGCGAACAGCGTGTAGCGGGCATGCAGCTCCATGCCGGGCTGATAATCGCCCTTATGGCTGCCATCGCGGGCGACGCCCATGTCGCCGGTCGCCACGCCCTTTACCGATCCATCCTCGTTATAAAGGATTTCGGCGGCCGGGAAGCCGGGGAAAATCTCGACGCCCATGCCTTCGGCCTGCTCCGCCAGCCAGCGGCAGAGATTGCCGAGCGAGCCGGTATAGGTGCCCTTATTGTGCATGAAGCCGGGGGTCATGATATGGGGCATCGCGATCTTGCCCTTGGCCGACAGCACCCAATGCTGGTTGTCCGTCACCGGCACATCGGCAAGGCTGCACCCCATATCACGCCAGTCGGGGAACAGCTCATCCAGCGCCCTGGGATCGATCACCGCGCCCGAAAGAATATGCGCGCCGATCTCCGACCCTTTTTCGAGGACGCAAACCGCCACTTCCTGCCCCGCCTGCGCGGCAAGCTGTTTCAGGCGTATCGCCGCCGACAGGCCCGAAGGGCCGCCTCCGACAATCACCACGTCATAGGGCATCGATTCGCGTTCTGTCATGTCAGTCTCCCACCGGTTATCCGCATATCGTTCCTGTGTTCCGGTTGGCGTGCAGTTCCAACGTTTCAGCAATTGGGGCGATGACCCGTCTTGACGGCTTCGTCAAGACGTGGCCCAAGCGCAGACATGCTTGATGGGCAATTTAACGACGCCGGACTCGTCCGGGAACGGCTTGACGGGTTGATCGGCTGGTGGGCGACCGCCGGGGTGGATTGCGTCGTCGGCGAGGAATCGGTCAACTGGCTGAAGCCGCCCGCGCCACGCCCGCCACGCCCGGATATCGCCGCGTCCACGCCGGGCGCCGCTGCCGCCGCCCGCCCCGCGCAGGCGACGGCACCGCTCTGGCCCGACACTATCGATGCTTTCCTCGCCTATCTGGCCCAGGCGCGCGACCTGCCCGAGAGCCGCTGGCCCGGCCAGCCCTTCCTGCCGCGCGGCGTCACCCATGCGCCCCGCCTGATGATCCTGCTGCCCGCACCGGAATCGCACGGGACGGAGGAAGGCGCGCCGATGCCTGCCCCGGCCATGCATCTGCTTTCCAACATGCTGCGCGCAGTGGGGCTGTCACTGGAAGAGTGCCATCTCGCCACCCTCAGCCTCACCGCGCCACCCGGCGGCCTGCTGGATGCCGATATCATCGCCCCGCTGCTGCGGCGGATGCGCCATCATATCGGCCTCGTCGCCCCCAAGGCCCTGTTACTGGTGGGAGATCAGACGAACCGTGCCTTTGCGCCGACCAGCGACCTGGACGGCGGAAATAATTTACCATTTGTTAACCATGGAGGCGGCACAGTGGCCTGTGCTTCGATTCTGCATCCACGGTTGATCCTGGAGCAGCCGTCCGCCAAGGCGGGGGCCTGGAAATCATTGAGAAATTTGTTCGGGGGCCAGAAAGAGTGAAACAGCTTCTGATTGCAGCCAGCGCGGGTGCGCTTGCCTTGCAGGCAGGCCAGGCGCATGCGGAGGGGCCATCGCTGGTTCTCGATCTTTCTTCTGACAGCAGCGCCACGACCGTCTCCGCGCCCGATACCGCGGCGGCCCAGCAGGCCGTGCAGCCGTTACGCGGCAAGGATGCCTATCGCGCTTTCTTCGGTGCGCTGCGCGCCTCCAACTGGAGCGAGGCTAAGACCCGCGCGCTCCAGATGGACAAGGATGATCCGGTTCGCTCGCTCGCGCTGGCCGAACTCTACACCGCCAAGGGCTCTCCCAGGACCGAATTGTTCGAGTTGCTCGACCTCATCAACCGGGCCAGCTGGCTGCCGGATGCCGACCAGCTGGGACGCCTCGCCAAGAAACGCGGGGCGGAAATCCTGCCCGATGGCCCGCAGGTGCAAAAGCTCGTCTATCTGGGCAGCGCGCCGCGCCGCCGTTATTTGCCCACCACGAAGCAGGACGCCGCCGCGCAGGCGCTGGTCGGGCAGATCCAGCCCTATATCAGCAAGGACGATCCGGCAGGCGCGGAATCGCTGATCGGCCCGTCCGAGGCGCTGCTGTCGCCCGATGGCCTTGCCGAGGCCCGGCAGCGGGTCGCCTGGTCCTATTATATCGAGAATGACGACGCCAATGCGCGCCGCCTCGCCAGCCGCGTGCTGGAAACCGGATCGACCAACGACTGGTCGGTGCAGGCCTGGTGGACGATCGGCCTTTCGACCTGGCGCCAGAATGACCTGCCCGCCGCCGCCGCCGCATTCGAGCAGGTTTCGCGCCGCGCCTCCAATGACGACATGCGCGCCGCCGGCGCCTATTGGGCCGCGCGCGCCTGGATGAACGCGGGCCAGCCCGCCAAGGTTTCGCCGCTGATGAAGATGGCGGCCTCCCGCACCGACAGCTTCTACGGCATGCTGGCGCGCGAGACGCTCGGCATGGACGAACCGCGCAGCGCCAGCGCCGCCTCCACCAGCGAGGCCGCGATGAAGCAGCTGAGCCGCGCGCCCGCCGTCAGGGCCGCGCTCTCGCTTCATGACATCGGCGAGGATGGCCTTGCCGACGAATTGCTGCGCCGTCAGGCCGAACTGGGCGGCGCGGCGGATTATGACGCGCTCCTTTCCCTCACCGAATCGCTTGATCTGCCCGCCACCCAGCTCTGGCTCGCCCAGCATGGCCCGGCAGGCAAGCAGGCGGATCGCTTCGCCCATTTCCCGCGCCCCAACTGGAAGCCCGATGGCGGCTGGCGCGTCGATCCGGCGCTGGTCTTTGCCCATGCGCTACAGGAATCCAACTTCCGCTCGGATGCCGTCAGCCCGGCAGGCGCGCGCGGCCTGATGCAGGTGATGCCCGGCACCGCCCGCGACATGGCGGGCGGCGTGGTGAGCGCGAGCCAGCTCGCGGTGCCTTCCACCAATATGGAATATGGCCAGCGCTATCTCGAACAATTGCGCGACATGAGCGCGACGGGCGGCCTGCTGCCCAAGGTGATGGCCGCCTATAACGCCGGTCCGGCCCCGGTCGCGCGCTGGAACAGCGAAGTGAAGGACGGCGGCGATCCGCTGCTCTTCATCGAATCGCTGCCTTATTATGAGACCCGCGCCTATGTGAACATCGTGATGCGCAATTACTGGGTCTACCAGCAGCGCGACAGTGGCAAGGCCGATGCCCTGACCGCGATGGCGCAGGGCAAATGGCCGCTGTTTCCAACGGTCAAGGGCGGCAAGACGGTCCAGATGAGCTATCGCATCGCGCGCTGATCGGTGGCATAGCATTCCGCCATGCCGATAGACGAAAGCCTTCCCTTCACCCCGGTCCAGATCGCCGTTCTGACGGTTTCGGACAGCCGCACGCCTGCGACCGACAAATCCGGCGACACGCTCGCGCAGCGCATCGAGGCGGCCGGCCATATCCTCGCCGCCCGCGCGATCGAGACCGATGATCGAGACCGTCTCGTCGCGCGCCTCAATGACTGGATCGACGATCCCGCGATCGACTGCATCATCACCACCGGCGGCACCGGCGTCACCGGCCGGGACGTCACGCCCGAGGCCCTCGCCATCGTGCAGGACAAGGACATCCCCGGTTTCGGCGAATTGTTCCGCTGGCTGAGCTATGCGAAGATCGGCACCTCGACCATCCAGTCCCGCGCCTGCGCCTGCGTCGCGCGCGGCACCTATATCTTCGCGCTGCCCGGCAGCACCGGCGCGGTCAAAGATGGCTGGGACGACATCCTCGTCACCCAGCTCGACAACCGCCACAAGCCCTGCAATTTCGTCGAACTGATGCCCCGCCTGCGGGAGAGATAGGCCGCTCCGCCTCAGGTGAGGCGGAGAAGCATCGCCCCGGCCGCGATCAGGCCGATCGGCACCAGCCGCGCCATGCCCAGCTTTTCCTTGAGAATCACCATCGCGATGAGCGCGCCAAAGAGGATCGAGGTTTCGCGCAGGGCGGCGACGATGGCGACCGGCGCCCGCGTCATCGCCCAGAGCGCAAGGCCGTAGGAAAGGACGGCGCCTGCCCCGCCCAGCAGCCCCAGATGCCAGCGCCGGGCGAGATAGGCCCGAAACGCCTGCCGCCGCCACAGCATCGCCCAACCCGACAGCAGCAGGCCCGGCAACAGAGTGATCCAAAGGATATAGGCGGCCGGCGAACCGGAAACGCGCACCCCTGCGCCATCGACCAGCGTATATCCGGCGATGGCGCAGGCGTTGAGCAACGCCAGCCCCATGCCCTTGCGGCCCGCGCCGCGCCCGCTTGCGCCGGCCATCGCGAAAATGCCCGCGCAGAGCACCGCCAGCCCCGCCCATGCCAGCGTGGGCAGCATTTCCCCAAGGAAAAACGCGGAGAAGAGGGCGACTAGCATCGGTGCGCTGCCCCGCATCAACGGATAGGCCATCCCCATGTCGGCGATATGATAGGTCCGCGCGACCAGCCCGTAATAGGCGATCTGAAGAAGGGTGGACGCCGCGAGGAAGGGCCAGCTTTCCCGCGCGGGCAGGGGCAGGAAAGGCAGCGCCGCCGCCGCGACGACCATCGCCCCGCCGGCGACCGCGATCGTGGTCATCAGCGTATCGCCGCTGCCCTTGACGATGGCGTTCCACGTCGCATGCAACGCCGCAGCAAACAGGATGAGCGCGAAGAGACCGGGCGAAATGGTCGAACCGGCGCTGATCAGGATCGGCTCCGTCTCAGGACCGACGCTACGTCAGACCCGATCCGCCTGCGCGACGCAATCGAGCGCCCGCAAGGCCGAGAGTATCCGCATCAGATGCGGCGCGTCCGACACCTCCAGATCGATGACGTCGGTGTGGAACGGCCCCTCTCGATTGACCAGTTGCAGGTTGAGGATATTCGCCTTGTTGACGCCGAAGATATTGGCGACGGCGGCGAGCGCGCCCGGCTGGTTCTTGACGATCACCTGAAGGCGCGCGGTGCCGCCCTTCGACTTCACATCCCAGGCGAGGTCCACCCAATCGGCGTCCTGTCCATCCTCCAGCGCCATGCAGTCGATGGTATGCACCTCGATCGGCTCGCCGGTGCGACGAATGCCGACGATGCGGTCGCCGGGAACCGGATGGCAGCATTCGCCCAGCTTATAGGCGATGCCCGGCGTCAGGCCGCGAATCGATACCGGGTGATGCTGGGCGGGGGCGTGATGATCGCCCTCCTCGCCACTGGTGGAGCCGGGGATCAGCGCCTCCATCACCTCCATGTCGGTGACGCGATGGGTGGCGATCGCGATCATCAGCGCGGCGCGATCATCCATCTTCAATCGCCCGAGCGCGGCCGTCACCGCCTTGTCGCCAATCTCGACCGGCAGCCGCTCGACGATCTCCTCGAACAGATTCTGGCCCAGCCGGATCGTCTCGTCGCGCTGTTTATGGCGGATATAGCGGCGGATCGCCGCGCGCGCCTTGGCGGTGATCGCGAAGGTCAGCCAGCCCGGCTGCGGCTCCTGCCCCTCGCTCTTGAGGATTTCCACCTGATCGCCATTTTCGAGCACCGTGCGCAACGGCACCACCCGGCCATTCACCTTGGCGCCGACCGTCTGCCCGCCCAGATTGGTATGCACCGCATAGGCGAAATCGACCGGCGTCGATCCCTTGGGCAGCTGGTACAGCTCGCCCTTGGGGCTGAACGCGAAGATGCGATCCTGATACATGGCGAGCCGCGTATTTTCGAGCAACTCGTCCGCATCGTGGCTCTGGTCGAGAATCTCGATGAGGTCGCGCAGCCAGCCCGCATGGCCGTCCGGCCCCTGCCCCTGCTTATAGGCCCAGTGCGCGGCGAGGCCGAATTCATTCTCCCGGTGCATCTCGGCGCTGCGGATCTGGATCTCGATGCGCGCATTCTCGGCATGGATGACCGTGGTGTGCAGCGACCGGTAGCCGTTGCGCTTGGGCGTCGAGATATAGTCCTTGAAGCGCCCCGGAACCATCTTGTAGCGGCCATGGATGATGCCGAGCGCGCGATAGCAATCCTCGGTGCTCGCGGTGATGATGCGGAAGGCCATCACGTCGGTCAGCTGCTCGAAGCTGATATGGCGCTCCTGCATCTTGCGCCAGATCGAATAAGGGTGCTTCTCCCGCCCCGAAACGGTGACCTTCATCCCCGCCTGCCCCAGCTGCAATTGCAGGCCGGAGGAAATGCGGGCCACCTTGTCGACGCCGCCTTCCTTCAGCTGGTCGAGACGGCGGGTGATGCTGTCATAGGCTTCGGGTTCGAGCTGCTGAAAGGCGAGCAGCTGCATTTCGCGCATGAAATCATACATGCCGATGCGCTCGGCCAGCGGCGCATAGATTTCCATCGTCTCGCGCGCGATGCGGCGGCGCTTCTCTTCCTTCGAAATGAAGTGCAGCGTGCGCATATTGTGAAGCCGGTCGGCAAGCTTGACCAGCAGCACGCGGATATCATCCGACATCGCCAGCAGGAATTTGCGCAGATTCTCGGCGGCGCGCTCATTTTCCGACTGCGCCTCGATCTTCGACAGCTTGGTGACGCCATCGACCAGCCGGGCGACATCGGGGCCGAACAGCTCCTCTATCTCCTCATAGGTGGTGAGCGTGTCCTCCAGCGTGTCGTGCAGCAGCGCGGTGACGATCGTCTTGTCGTCCATGTAGAAATCGGTGAGGATACCCGCCACCTCGATCGGATGGCTGAAATATGGGTCTCCGCTGGCGCGCTTCTGGCTGCCATGTTTCTGCACGGAAAAGACATAGGCGCGGTTGATCATCGCTTCATCCGCATCGGGATCATAGCGTTTGACGCGCTCGACAAGTTCATATTGACGCAACATTATCCATCAGGATTTGTGTGAAATGCGCGCGGGTGCAACAAAAAAATCACTTAATGTCGCCTTTTCCATGGCTCACCGTTGCGGCTTCACCGCAATTTCCCATAAGGCGCACGGGGAAAGTTCGCGCCTGACGACCCGAATCCTCAGCTTCATCAGGGTCACTGGCGCCTATATGATTCCAGCGTGGTTCATGTATCTGGCAGCGTGCATCCTTTTTACAAAAAAGCGATTCCCACTTTGTAAAATCATACGGTAAGACAGGCGTGCATGTCCGTTAATCCCTTCCAGGCAAAACCCTTTTTTCAGGACAAGAACCGCGCGTTCTGGAACCTGCAATCCGCGGGCTGGGCCGGCGCGTTCATGCTGCGCGGGATTTCGGGCCTGGCCAATGGACAGCCCTTTTCCTTCCTGATCCCTGTCCTCATTTCCACCATCACCGGCTATTCGCTGACGCTGCTGATGGCGGTGATCTTCCGCATGTTGCTGAAACAGCGTCCGGTCGTGACATGGACGGTCTCCATCCTCACCGTGCTGATCGCGGCGGGGCTCGGCGCGTTCATCGATGCTTGGGTGTTCGCGACACAGAACCGGGGCAGCAGCGTGGTCGGCCTGCAATTGCTGCTCGGCGCCTATTATCTCACCGTCACGCTGCTGTTCGCCTGGGCCGCGCTTTATTACGCGATCAACTTCTACCTCACCGTGGAAGAGCAGGCCGACCAGTTGCTGCATCTGGAAAATCAGGCCGCCAACGCGCAGCTGGCGATGCTGCGCTATCAGCTCAACCCGCATTTCCTGTTCAACACCCTGAACAGCATTTCGACGCTGGTGCTGCTGAAACAGACGGACAGGGCCAATGCGATGCTTTCCCGCCTTTCCTCCTTCCTGCGCTATACGCTCATCAACGAACCCACCGCGATGGTGCCGCTGCATCAGGAGGTGGACACGCTGAAACTCTATCTCGACATAGAAAAAATGCGCTTCGAGGACCGGCTGCGGCCGGGGTTCGACATCGATCCGCGCGTGGCCGATGCGCATCTTCCCTCGCTGCTGCTTCAGCCGCTGGTCGAAAACGCGATCAAATATGCGGTGACGCCGAAGGAGGAAGGCGCGGAAATCAGCGTCAGCGCTCATCCTGCCGGGGAAAATGTCCGTATCGTCGTTTCCGATACCGGGCCGGGCTTGAATGATGAGCATAAGCGCCCAAATCTTTCTACTGGCGTCGGACTGGTCAATATTCGCGACAGGCTGACTCAGGCTTTCGGGGAACGACATAGCTTCGAAACGCGTTCTGCTCCGGGCGGTGGTTTCATTGTAACGATCGAACTGCCGCTGATAACGAAGCCAGCATGAGAGATTATCCACATGACCATCCGCACCATTCTCGTCGATGATGAAAGCCTCGCCATTCAGGGGCTGAGGCTGAGACTGGAGGCGCACCCCGATGTGGAAATCGTGGAAACCTGCCAGAATGGCCGCGAAGCCATCCGCGCGATCAAGACCCATAAGCCCGATCTCGTCTTTCTGGATATCCAGATGCCCGGCTTCGACGGCTTCTCGGTGGTCGCGGGCACGATGGACATAGAACCGCCGCTGTTCGTGTTCGTCACCGCCTATTCCGATCATGCGATCCGCGCGTTCGAAGCGCAGGCGGTCGATTATCTGATGAAGCCGGTCGAGGAACAGCGCCTTGCCGACGCCCTTGAGCGGGTGCGCCAGCGCCTTGCCGACCGGAACAAGGCGCAGGAGGCCGAACGGCTGCGCGAGGTGCTGGCCGAGGTCGCGCCAGAGGCCATGTCGAATTTCGAGGCGGATGACGAGGAAAGCGCGCCGTCCGCCAGCCGCTATGAAAAGCTGATCAACATCAAGGATCGCGGGCAGATTTTCCGCGTCGACGTCGACAGCATCGAGCGGATCGACGCGGCGGGCGATTATATGTGCATCTATACCGCCGACAATTCGCTGATCCTGCGCGAGACGATGAAGGATTTGGAAAAGCGGCTCGACCCGCGCAATTTCCAGCGCGTGCACCGCTCCACCATCGTCAACCTGTCACAGGTCCGCCAGGTGAAGCCGCATACCAATGGCGAATGCTTCCTGGTGCTCGAATCCGGCGCGCAGGTGAAGGTGAGCCGCAGCTATCGGGATGTGGTGGCCCGGTTCGTCCATTAAGAAGAATCAGGCATTAATAGGGATCGGGTCCTGAATGTAGATCGGGCAAGGTGAGCGGCGGGCGAGTCAGCCCGCCGTCAGCATCTCGACCAGCGCCTTGACCTTCTTCTGCCGCCATTGCGGCGCGGGGGCGATCAGCCAATAGCCGCGCCTGCCCTGCGCCGCCTCGCCGATCTGGCGGATGCGCCCGTCCGCCAAGGCCGCCTGCGCCAGCAGATGCGGCACGCTGACCCGGCCAAAGCCGTTGGCCGCCGCGCTGATCGCAAGGCCGCCATCGGCCACGCGCAGGAGCGCCGCCTCGCAAGCGACCTCGCTGCCCGGCCAGTCGATCCAGCTTTCGCCGCCGCCCGCCGCCGCCTCGACCGTCACATACTGCCCCTGATCGAGCGCCACGCCCTCATGCTCGCCCACGCCATCGGTCAATTCGATCGCGAGATCGAGATTGGCCTCGGTGAAATCGGGCGGAGTATCGGCGGCGATCAGCGTCAGGTGGAGATCGGGCCTCTCCTTCGCGTAAACGGCGAGGCGCGGCATCAGCCATGTCGCGATGATATCGCGCGGGGCGGCGATGGTCAGCGCGTTGCTGGACTGGCCCGCCTGCATCGCCTGCACCGCTTCCTCGAACTTCAGGAACCCGCCCCGCAGCGCATCGAGCGCGCCCTCGGTCTCCGGCGTCAGTTCCAGCCCCTTGGGCGTGCGGCGGAAGAGGACGACGCCCAGCATGTCCTCCAGCGCCCTGATCTGCTGCCCGACGGCCGCAGGGGTCACGGCCAGTTCATCGGCGGCACGGGTAAAGCTGAGATGCCGCGCGGCGGCATCCAGCACGCGCAGGCCATTGAGGGGCAAATGGGTTCTTTTCATTCCGTTTCCGCAGGGGCGACCAGGGCGAAGCGCGGAATGGCGACGCGCAGCATCCGCCCGTCCGACGCGACCATCGTATAATGCCCCTCCATCACCCCGGTGGAGGTGGTGAGCGGGCAGCCAGACACATAATCATAGGAGGCGCCGGGGTGGATCACCGGTTGCTCGCCGATCACCCCTTCGCCCTCGACATGATGCACCGCCCCGCGCCCGTCGGTAATCGACCAGCGGCGCGTGAGCAGTTGCACGGGTTCATCCCCTTCATTCTCGATCCGGACATGATAGGCCCAGAACCAGCGATCCTGCTCCGGCTGGGATTGCTCGGGCAGGAAGCTGACGGCGACGCGGACGATGATATCGTCGGTCGCGGCGAAAAAGGGGAAAAAGGCCTTCACCGGGCCAGATTCTCCTAAAGGCCGATCGACGTCAATGCCTGATCCAGATCAGCGATCAGATCATCGACGTCCTCGAGTCCCACATTGAGGCGCAACATGCCCTCGACCACGCCCATCTGCTCGCGCGTTTCCGCGCCCACGCCATGATGGGTGGTGGAGGCAGGGTGCGTCATCAGGCTGCGGCTGTCACCGATATTATTGGAAATATCGATGAGTTCCAGCGCGTTGAGCAGCGCATGCGCCTGTTCGCGACCACCATCGAGGATGATCGAGAAGATCGGACCGCAGGCCTTCATCTGCTTTTGCGCCAGCGCGAACTGGGGATGGCTTTCAAGGCCGGGATGCAGGATTTTCGGCACGCGCTTCTCCATGAAGCGACCGACCGCGAGCGCATTTTCCGACTGGCGCTGCGCCCGCAGGTCGAGCGTTTCCAGCCCCTTCAGCACCACCCAGGCATTGAACGGAGAGAGCGTCGGCCCGGTGTTGCGCTGAAACGGCATCAGCACATCATTGATGAACTCCGCGCTGCCGCAGATCGCGCCCGCCAGCACGCGGCCCTGCCCGTCCATCAGCTTGGTCGCGCTGTAGGCCACCACGTCCGCGCCGAAATCCATCGGCCGTTGCAGGGCCGGGGTGCAGAAGGCATTGTCCACGACCGTGGTGATGCCGCGCGATTTCGCAAGGCCGCAAACATAGTCCAGATCGACCAGATCCATGGTCGGATTGGCCGGCGTTTCGAAGAAGAAGACCTTGGTATTGGGGCGGATCGCCTTTTCCCATTCCTCATTGACGAAGGCGTCGATCGCCGTCGTCTCGATGCCGAATTTGGGCAGCAGCGTGTCGGTCAGCCAGCGGCAGGAGCCGAAGGCGGCCTTGGCCGCGACGACATGATCCCCAGCCTTGAGCTGGCAGAGCAGTGCCGCCGTCATCGCCGCCATGCCGCTCGCCTGGCAGCGCACGGCCTCGGCGCCTTCGAGCAGCGCGATGCGCTCCTCCAGCATCTGCACGGTCGGGTTCTGGAGACGGGAATAGGTCATCCCCTCCTCGTCCCCGGAAAAACGCGCGGCGACGCTCTGCGCGTCATCATAGCAATAACCGGAAGTGAGGAAGATCGCCTCGGACGTCTCTCCCTGCTCGCTGCGCCAGGTGCCGCCCCTGATCGCCTGTGTCGCCGGACGCCATTTGGTGGTGATATCGCGATTCTGACCCGTTGTGCGTTTCATGTCATGCCCTGATGCTGATGGGACCGGGCAACGGCGTGAGACAAGCCTTGCAGGAACAAGGCTTTTCGCGGCGCCAACCCGCTGTCAAAGCCCTTAAAGCCAAGGCGCGCAACTGCAAGCCTTTTGCGCTTTTTCCCGATCCGCCGCAGCGCTGTTCAGGGCAGGAAGGCATCCTTCTCCGCCTGCGCCAGCGCGGGCAGGACCTCCTTTTCCTCCCATTCCAACATTTCGTAGAAACGGGTCTGCAAGGCACGGACCGCCCGGCCATAGCCCTGCCAGTCATCCCGGATATCCTCGGCCCGCCAGTGGTGGACATGGCTGCTATAGTCGAAATAAAGCTGGCTGAAGCGACGAAAATGGTCCTCCACCAGCATGCGGACGGGCTTGCCGGCCCCCATCAGGCAATGTTGGGCATATTCCCGTTCGGAGGCGATATGGGCACGGAAAAGGCGGGAGAACTCGATTCGCATTTTCGAGGCGTAGGTCATGTCCTCGGGCAAGGGGCCGTCGAGTATCGCCGCGAATTCGCGCGCGATTCCCCGAAGGACATCGTGCTCCGCTTGCATGGAAACCTGCATTATGACCGACCCTATCTTATCTATGGGTCCGGCATACTGTTGATTACGTTAAAAAAGTCGAAACCGTGCGGCAAGGGAACACCCCCGCCGTCACGGAAACGTCTTTCACGGGTTATAGCGCGGCGAGTACCGCGTCGCCCATTTCGCGGGTGGTCATCGTGCCGCCCAGATCGAAGCTGCGCGCACCGTTTTCGAGCGCCTTCGCCACGGCCGCCTCGATCCGGTCCGCCGCCTCCGGCTTGCCGAGCGAATAGCGCAGCATCATCGCGGCGGACAGGATGGTCGCGAGCGGATTGGCCTTGCCCTGCCCGGCGATATCGGGGGCGCTGCCATGGATCGGCTCATACAGCCCCTTGCCGTTCGCATCGAGCGAAGCCGAGGCCAGCATGCCGATCGACCCGACGCACATGCTCGCCTGATCGGAAAGGATATCGCCGAAGAGGTTGCCGGTGACGATCACGTCGAACTGGCCGGGGTTGCGCACCAGCTGCATCGCGGCATTGTCGACATACATATGGCTCAGCTCGACATCGGGATAGTCCGCCGACACCTCGATCACCACGTCGCGCCACAGCTGGCTGGTTTCCAGCACATTGGCCTTGTCGACCGAGCAGAGCTTGCCCCGGCGCACCTGCGCGGCCTTGAACGCGCTATGGGCGATGCGGCGGACCTCCGCCTCATTATAGCTCATCACGTCATAGCCTTCGCGCAGGCCCTCGGCGGTCTTGCGCATGCCCTTCTCGCCGAAATAGACGTCGCCATTCAGTTCGCGCACGATCAGCAGATCGATGCTGCTCGCCACCTCGCGCCTGAGCGCGGAAGCGTCGGCAAGCTGCGGGAATACCTTGGCCGGGCGCAGGTTGGAAAACAGGGTCAGCGCCTTGCGCAGGCCGAGGATCGCCTGTTCCGGGCGCAGATGCCGTTCGAGGGCGTCGCAATCGAAATCGCCGACCGCGCCGAACAGGATCGCATCCGCGCGCCGGGCAATGTCGAGCGTCTCTTCCGGCAACGGATGGCCCTTCGCCTTATAGGCCACGCCGCCGACCAGCCCTTCCTCATAGCGGAGATCATCAAGGCCGAGCGCATCGAGCACGCGGCGCGCCTCCACCATGATCTCGGGACCGATGCCGTCTCCAGCGAACAGCGCAACCAGCATGAATATCTCCTTCCTGTTCCGTATCCACGGACGATTATGCGTGCACGCATATGGAGATGGGGCGCATCACGCAACCGCTCTTTTCAGGCGATCGGTCAGCCGGTCCCGGCTCGCCAGCACATCGGCGCGACGGTCGATCAGCACCCAGCGCTCCAGGAAATGGCGCGTCAGGGCCAGCCCGTCGAATATCTGCGGCCAGTCGGCCTGCATCGAACGATCACGCAGGAAGCGCGGCAACGCCAGCAGCCTCGTTTCATAGCCCGCCGCCGCCTCGGCACTGACCGCGGCGCCGGTGCGCGGGGAAAGATAGGAGAGGCTGTCCGCTCCCTGCCCCGTCACCGCACAGCCCGACAGGTCGAGGCCGAACCCCAGTTCGGAGAGCAACAGCAGCTCATAGCGCACCAGCGCGATCGCCCAGCCCCGCGCGGCGGGCGCCGCCTCCACCGCGTCGAGCACGCCCCCCATCGCCTCATGCAGCGCCGGATAGGGAATATCGTCGGGCAAGGCGAGCGCGGTGAGCGCGCAAATCCACTCGATCGCGGCGGCGGGCAGCGGCTCCGACAGGATCGGCGCAAGGCTGTGGGACAGTTCGACCGACAGCGAGGCCAGTTGCTCGACGGTGCGGGCGCGATAATCGGCCATCACCCGGTTGCCCGGCACCAGCACCGGCCGCATCGTCCGCGACCGGCCGCCGCGCACATAACCGGCGACAAGGCCATGGTCGGGCGTGAGCGCGCGCACCACCGCGCCATGCTCGCCATGATGGCGCACGGCGCAGAGGATCGCGGGGGTCGAAAGATGCGGCATTCCTTCCCCCATAGCGCAAACCGCGACGAACGGCAGCAGGGAAGGAAGCGCATCGCCTCACCAGCGCTAACGCCCTGTTTACGATCTCTCGCTAATGACCGGAATCCGGAGTTCGTCAGAGCAGCAAGCCAGCACCGGACGAGCTTCCGCTTCATCTGGATCGCCCGCAATTCCTGGAGAGGGAGACGGTTCCTGTATAGCCTCAAATTTCATCCCGACCGCCTTCTGATCGTCGCCGATCTGGGAGGGTTCTGGGAGACCGGAACCGTGCATGCCTATACCGGCGACCTCCTTGCCCTGATGGACATGACGCGGCGCTCCTACCCCTTCTTTCGCGTGCTGGTCGGCTGCGAGCGCATGGCGGTGCAATCGCGCGAGGTCATGGATGCCTTCACCCCGCTTTCGACAAGGGTGATGAACTATTGCCCCGGCCCCTTCGCGATCGGGGTAAAGTCCCGCCTCGGCCAGTTGCAGGTCGCGAAGAAATTCTCCCACCAGCGCATCCGCATCTTTTCGGAGGAAGGGATCGCGCGGCGCTGGGTGCTCGGTGTCGGGGAACGGAATCTGGAGCCTGCGCTGCAAGCGGCGCCTTCCATCCCCCTTCCCAATACCGTCCGCCTCCCGCACGCGGGCGCCACCGCCGCCCTGCCGGTCAACCACCCGGATGGAAATAATCGAACACCGCCTGCGCCACTGCCGTCGACACCCCTGGCGCGCGCTGCAAATCCTCCAGTCGCGCATCCTTGACCGCACGCGCGGTGCCGAAATGCATCAGCAGCGCCTTCTTGCGCGCGGGACCGATGCCCGGCACCTCGTCGAGCGAGGAGGTGGTGATCGCCTTGCTGCGCTTGCCGCGATGCGCGCCGATGACGAAGCGATGCGCCTCGTCGCGCAACCGTTGCAGATAGAAGAGCAGCGGATCATTGACCGGCAGCATGATCTCCCGCCCGTCGAGCAGGTGGAACACCTCGCGCCCGTCACGGCCATGATGCGGCCCCTTGGCGACGCCGACCAGCGGCACATCCTCTATGCCCATTTCCTCCAGCATCGCGCGCACCGCCGATAGCTGCCCCTTGCCGCCGTCGATCAGCACGAGGTCGGGCCATTCGCCCTTGTCGCGATCCGGGTCCGCCTCCTGCGCATTCACGAAGCGGCGGGAAAACATCTCCCGCATCATCGCGAAATCGTCGCCCGGGCGCGTTTCCGGGTTCTTCATGTTGAACTTGCGATAGGCATTTTTGCGGAAGCCCTCCGGCCCCGCGACGACCATCGCGCCCAGCGCATGGGCGCCCTGAATATGGCTGTTGTCGTAGATCTCGATCCGATCGGGCGAGCCGTCGAGATCGAACAGGTCGGCGAGACCGGCGAGCAGCTTCGCCTGCCCGGTGCTTTCCGCCTGCTTGCGTTGCAGCGCCTCGGCCGCGTTGCGGCGCGCCTCCTCGATCAACTTCGTGCGCGGGCCGCGCTGCGGCACCTCGATCCGCACCTTGCGGCCGATCTTGGTGGAAAGCGCCTCCTCCAGCAGCATCGCCTCCTCCAGCTGCCGGTCGAGCAGGATCAGCCGCGCGGGCGGCACCTCCTCATAAAATTGCGCGAGGAAGGAGAACATCACCTCATCCTCGCTGACCTCCTGCGTGTGGACGGGGAAGAGCGAATGGCTGCCATTATGCTGGCCGCCGCGCAGGAAGAAGGCCTGGATGCACATCGCACCGCCCTCTCCCGACAGGGCAAAGACGTCAGCATCCTCGACGCCCTGCGCGCCGACGCCGCTATTCTGCACGAAGGTCATCGCCTTCAGCCGGTCGCGATAAACCGCCGCCAGCTCATAATCCATCGCCTCGGCCGCCTTGTTCATCTCCTGCGCCAGCTTCGCCTGCACGCCGCCGCCCTTGCCGTCGAGAAACGCCTCGGCATCGGCGACCAGCTCGGCATAGCCCGCCTCGTCGATCCGGCCGACGCAGGGCGCGGAACAGCGCTTGATCTGGTAGAGCAGGCAGGGCCGCGAGCGGTTTTTGAAAAAGCTGTCGGTGCAGCTGCGCAGCAGGAACAGCTTCTGCAACGCATTGAGCGTGCGATTGACCTGCCCGGCGCCGGCATAGGGGCCGAAATAGCGGCCCGCTATCTTGCGCGCGCCGCGATGCTTCTGGATGCGCGGAAATGCATGATCGTGGCGCAGCAGGATGAACGGGAAGCTTTTGTCGTCGCGCAGCAGCACATTATAGGGCGGGCGATAGCGCTTGATCAGTTGCGCTTCGAGCAGCAGCGCCTCGGCCTCGCTGCTGGTGGTGACGATCTCCATCGATCGCGTCTGCGCGACCATGCGCTGGAGGCGGCGCGGCAGGCGCATCACCTGCGTATAATTGGTCACCCGGTTCTTGAGCGCCTTCGCCTTGCCGACATAGAGCACATCGCCGCGCGCATCCAGCATCCGGTAGACGCCGGGCCGCAGCGGCAAGGTGCGCACCACGTCGCGAATCGCCGCCGCGCCCGCCTCGATATCCGGCATCCCCGCGCCGCGCACGGTGAAGACGGATTTCTCCTCATTGAAGCGATCGGGAAAGTCGGTGGACGCCATCGCGCCGATGTAGGGATGATGAGGCCCATTGGCGAGAGGGGAAAGCGTGCCGGCCGCTCCCGCCGCCGCAGTGATTGCCCCGCGAGGCGCCGGATCACCCCGATATGGCCGCCGGAGCGCCCTTTCGCGCCGCCTCGGATCGCAGTTCGCGCCAGGCCTGCCGGATGATATGCCAGCCGCCCGATATGCCAAGGCCAGCCAAGATGGTCGCGACAAGGATATCGGGCCATGCCGTCCCCGTGCCGAAGACGCCGAAAGCGGCCGCAACGACGGCGATATTGCCGATTGCGTCGTTGCGCGAGCATATCCACACCGACTGGCGATTGGCGTCGCCTTCCCGATGCCGCCACAAAATCAGCGCGCAGAAAATATTGGCGGCCAAAGCCAGCACACCGATTGCGCCCATGGTTTCGGCCTTGGGAACCGTGCCGGAAAGGAGGAACCCCAATGCCGAGGCAAGCACCCATAGCCCCAGAACCAGCAGCGAGACACCCTTGACCATGGCCGCCCCCGCCCGCCAGCGCAGCGCCAGCCCCGCCACACCGAGGCTGATCGCATAATTGGCCGTGTCCCCCAGAAAATCGAGCGCATCCGCCTTGAGCGCGGCCGACTGCGCCGCCATGCCCGCCCCGATTTCCACCACGAACATTCCGCCATTGATCGCCAGCGCGATCCACAGCACTTTCTTCCAGACCCGATCCTCGGTCCGCGCGGTCGGCGGTTCGCATCCGCCGCAACATCCTCCGGCCATGTCCTGCCTCATCTTGCCAGCGGCGGGGGATCGCATGCCGCGAAACCTCTCGCCTGTTTCAGATGGGCGCTGCTATAAAGGCTGTAGCAACTATAGGGTCAAGGGCATGGCGAAAACAATCGGCGAACTGGCCAAGGCGACCGGCACCAAGGTCGAGACCATCCGCTATTATGAGCGAATCGGCCTGTTGCCGCACCCCGAACGTACCTCGGGCAATTATCGCGCTTATGGAGAGGCCGAGTTGAACCGCCTCTCCTTCATCCGGCGCGCGCGCAATCTGGGCTTCTCGCTCGATCAGGTGCGGGCGCTGCTCACGCTGTCGGAAGACCGCAGCTGCGACTGCTCCGGCATCGACGCCCTCGCTCGCGAGCATCTGGCCGAGGTGGAGCATAAGCTGGCGGACCTCTCCGCCCTCCGGCTCGAACTGGATAAGCTCATTACCTCCTGCGCGGGAGGCAGCATTGCCGAGTGCCGGATTATCGAGGCGCTGGGACCGAAGCCGAAATAGGGCAGGAGAGGACATAGGGACCCCCGTTCGCCCTGAGTTTGTCGATCTGGGCTTGTCGACCTGGGCTTGTCGGCCCGAAGGGCGAACGAAGCCCAACGGCTGTTTTCTTTTCAGGTCAACGGGAAGTTCAGGGCTTCGACATTGCAGCGAGACGCGTGACTCGCTCACCAGCCCGAACGGGAGGTAGGAATTAACCTCGCCATGCCAGCGCGGGCCAGTATCTCAGGAAAGGAAGCGCAACCTCGCCTGCGGCCCCGGCCTTCGCGAAGATGACGAATAGGGGGGAGGACAAATATCCGCCCTCCACCCCAAATCCGTCATTCCGCGCTCTGGTTTACAAAGAGCACCCTCGCCAAAAGGAAAAAGGCGCCGCAAACGCGACGCCTTTTCAGCAAAACCAGCCGGAACCGGTTTCGATCAGTTGACCGTGCCCAGCGAGGTGATCGCGCTGTCGACCATGGCCTTGTCGGCCTTGGAGTCATGATGCTCTGCCAGCAGCGAGGCGGCGGCGGTCGTGGCGGCCGTGACGGCCTTCGACCGGATTTCAGCAATGGCGGACCGCTCGGCCGCGCCGATCTTGTCCTCGGCCATCTTCTGACGGCGCTTCACCAGATCGGCGGCGTGGGTCTTGGCGTCGGCGACCAGCAGCGCGGCTTCCTCCTCGGCGCGCGCGCGCATCGCCACGGCATCCTTCTCCGCATCGGCCAGCTTGGTCTGATATTCGGCCTTCAGCGCCTCGGCCTCGGCCCGCAGCTTGGAGGCTTCATCGAGCTGCGCGCGGATCGCGTCGATCCGGCCATCGAGCGCCTTGCCGATCACCGCGGGAACCTTCTTCACCAGCAGGATGATGATGAAGATCGCCATGGCGAGGCTGACCCAAACGGTCGCGTCCATGCCGAACACGGACGGATCGGCGTGATGCTGCTCGGGACCGCCAACGACTTCCGTCGCGGCATGGACCTGACCGTGCAGATCCTGCACCTTGTCGGCATTTTCCAAATTCTCGGCCACTGCCTGCGAACCTCCGACCTGCGAACCAGCCTGGGTATCGGCGTGCGCGTTCATTCCTGCTTCCTCAGCCATGAGCCAAAGCCACCTTCACCGCCTGTACGGCAGCCTCGCGGGAAATCTCCCCGCCGGAAATCTTTGCAACCATGTCCTGCGCCGCCTCGGCCGAAACGGCTTCCAGTTCGGCAAGAGCCTTGGCCGACGAAGCCTTGATCGCTTCTTCCGCCTCGGCGATGCGGGCGGCGACCTTCTTGTCGGCGGCCGCGACCTGCTTCTCGCTGTCCTTCGCCGCCTTGGCCTTGGCTTCGGCAACGATCGCCTGCGCGGCGGCGCGGCTCTCATTCTCCCGGACGCGATAGTCTTCTTCGATTTCGTCAGCGCGGGCGAAAGCCGCCTTGGCGCGAGCGAGATCGTCGGCGATCTTCGCGTTGCGCGAATCGACCGTCGACTGGATTTTGGGCACCATGCCCCTTCCAACAACGAAGAAAAGCAGGCCGAACGTCAGCAGCAGCCAGAAGATCTGGGAGCTGTAGGTCGCGGCAAGCTGGGCTATCTGAGGCATTTCACCCGTCCCGTTCGATCAGAGAATATACATGCAGGGCAGACGCAGCCCGCCCTGCACGAAAATAGCGGTCCGATCGCTGGTTAGGCGACGAAAACCAGGATCATCGCGACGACGAACGACAGCAGACCCAGAAGTTCGGCGGCGGCGAAGCCGATGAACAGACGGCCCTGCTGGCCATCGGCAGCCGACGGGTTGCGCAGCGCGCCTTCGAGGAACGAGGCGAAGACATTGCCCACACCGAGCGCGGCGAGGCCCGCACCAACAGCGGCGAGACCGGCACCCAACAGCTTTGCGGCTTCTGCGTCCATAATGATAACTCCTTTTCTTGAAACTTGGCTTGGATAATGAAGGAAAAACTCAGTGAAGATTTTCGGCGTCGTTGATGTAGACCGAGGTCAGCAGCGCGAACACATAGGCCTGGATCACCGCGACCAGCAGTTCAAGCGCGCTGATGCCGATCATCAGGGCGAAGCTCGGAATACCGACCAGCGCGCCATAGCCGAGGCCTGCGTTGGTCGAATTGATGACGAAGCCCGCCAGCACCTTCAGCAGCACGTGCCCGGCGGTCATCGCGACGAAGAGACGCAGGCCGAGGCTGAACGGGCGGACCATGAAGGACACGACCTCGATCGGGAAGATCACCGGGATCATCGGCAGCGGCGTGCCATGCGGCACGAACAGCGAGAAGAAATGGAAGCCATGCTTCCAGAAGCCGACGATCAGCACAATCGAGAAGCTGAGGATCGCCAGCACGCCAGTCACCGTGAAATGGCTGGTGAAGGTGAAGGGGTGAACGCCGAAGATGCCGAGCGGCAGCAGGCCGAGGATGTTCCCCATCAGGATGAACATGAACAGCGTGAAGACATAGGGCACATATTTCTTGCCGCCGTCGCCGACATTGTCGGTCAGCAGCTTTTCGATGAAGCCCGTGAAAAATTCCACCGCCATCTGCCAGCGACCGGGGATGAGGCTGCGCTTCATGCCGCCAGCGACGAAAATCCACAGCGCCACAGCCGCGACCACCATCCACAACGCGCTGTTGGTGAAGGCGATGTTATGCCCACCCAACGACAGGTTGCCCGTACCGAACAAAGGTTCGATCGCGAACTGGTGCATCGGGTCGATTTTACCGGATTCTGCCACTTTTAACCCCCGAAACGGTTCACTCACCTGCGACACAAGCGCCCCTATCTGGAGCGCTTCGTCGAAATCCTTATGATGTTCCTGAAGGCCACGATTATCCCCAGAAAGAGGAAGACCAGCAGGAGCCAGGGCGTTGTGCCGAGCAGGCGGTCGAGACACCAGCCCACCAGCGCACCACCGGCAAGACCCCCGATCAACTCGGCCAGCACGCGATTGCCAAGGCGGTTGTTTTCCTCCGCCACCGGGTCGCGCTGACCGGTCCTCTTCCGTTCAAGATGCTCCACCTGCTCGATTCGCTTTTCCAGCGAAGCAATGCGCGGGTCCTCCCGAACCGGGTCCTGCCCGGGCTCAATCTCCGACATCCCAGCCTCTCCTTGTGTCTGCTTTCAGACATGACCAGGAAGATGCTTGGACCGCGACGACTGCACCCGTCAAGGCGCGGCCCGTTTAGAAAGGGGAAAGGATCAAGTCAACCGAACTTGTCATGAGTCGCAACAAAGCGGACCGCACTGCCCTCCGGCAGCGCGATATCCGCCCTGAAAGCGCCCCCTGCAACCGCCCCTGCGCGCGCTATAAACGCGCCTCAGTTGGCGTTGGCGCAATAGCCGGGAAGCGCGATGGGCGCGCTGCCCTTGGTCTGCCAGGCGCCCGCGCCGATGCGATAGACCTGCCCCTGCCGTACGCGATTCGCCAGCGTCTGGCATCCGGTCGCCGCCGCCATGTCGGCCACGGTCACGCCACGCTTGGCGGCAAGGTCGGTATAGGCCGCACGGCGCTTGATGTTGATCGATTCGACCTCGGCGCGCACATCGGCGCTGACCGATCCGTTGATGCCGAGATAGCCGTCGGCCTGCTCGCCCACCGTGCCCGCGCCCATGGCGGCCGTGACCGCGCCCGATTGCGCCTGCGCGGGCGAAGCGGAAAGGAATGCGCCAGCGACGCCGACAACGGCCAGTCCCAGCGCGGCGAAGAGAAGAGTGGATTTGCGTGTCATTGCGGAAACAGCTCCGGATTGTTCTGGATGAGGTCCTGCGCGTCCTTTTGCAGGCGCACGACCACTTCCTGTTGCACCTTCACATTGAGATTGATCTCGATCGGCTTGTCGGGCGCCTTGACACTGATGCATCCGCCCAGCAGCAGGACAAGCCCCATCGCCGCCGCGCCGCCCAGCGCATATCCGCCTGCCCGTAAAGGCCGCCGGTCATCCCTTTGTTCGCACATCTTGCTCATTTCTTCTCCCTATTGAGCATATCTTCGCTTTCGCGCGGCTTAACGGCAACCCCATTCTGGCCATTGGCCTTCAATTCGCTGTCGAGCTGGTCGCGAATCAGCAGCGTCGGGTCGACGAAGGACTGGGCGGTGCTCATCAGGCCGCGAAAAGGCGCGGTAATCTTCACATTGAAAAGGAAAGGCAGGCCGACGAATTTCTTCGCGACGACCTTCGGCACGCTGGAAAGCTCACCCCGATTGACGCCGTTGAAGATCACCTGCGTCACCAGCTCGCCATCGATCGCACCATCCATCAATATGGTGAGGCATTTATATTGCAGGTCCTTCAGCGCGTCGAAGGCGAGCTTGCCCGACATGCCGAGATCCTCGTTCGACACCTGCCCGACATAGGCGAGATGCCCGGCCTGCCGGTTCGGGTCGCAGGGAATGGTAAGGCCCTCGACATGCTGGACCACCAGCGGCGGCATCCCCTGCTGCCGCGCGGTCAGCACGCCGCCGACGATCCGTCCGCCCTGCGCGTCGAACACCATCGGCAGCAACCCGTCAAAGGTGCCGGTGGCGCTCACATTATCGAGGTCGAGCAGGTCTATGAACGCGCCCGCCTGCAACCCGACCACCCGGAAGCTGAGATTGCGCGATCGCTCCGCCGACATGTCGAGCACCGTCGGCAGCAGCGTCAGCTCCCCACCGGCCAGCGGCCAGCGGCCATCCTCCACCGCGACCCGGTAATCGGGCAGCAGCTGATAATGGATCACGCCGTCATGCACCTCCACACCCGGATGCACCATCGCCAGGCGCACTTCCTGATGCGGCTCGGTGACGAGGCCGAGCAGATCGGTGAAGGTCAGCTGCGTGGACAGCCCCGTCACCGGACCGAAGGCCGCCGCGAGGTTCATGCCCTGCGTCGAGAAATGGCCGGTGCTCGTCACCTTGTCGCCGCGCCAGTCGATCCGCCCGGCGCCATCGACGCTGCCCTCGACATTGGCCACCACGCCCAGGGCGAGGAAGGTCAGCTGGTCGGGCTGCAACCCGTTGTCGAAGCGCAGCCTGTCGATGGTGAAATCGGCGCGGCCCACGCCATTGCCGAGGATATGCGAAACCTTGACGGCGGCGATGGTGCGGTCATTGCCCGGCAGGTTGAGCGTGCCGCTCGCCTGTATCCGCCCATCCGCCATGCGCAGCGCGAAATCGCGCGCCTCGACCGGGTTGAAGCGGTCCGGATTGGCATCGTCGAGCACGAGGATGCGCCCTTTGAGCGACAATGCCCCCTGCGCATAGCCCCAGTTCGCCCGGCCCTCGCGCACCAGCAGCGGCACCGTGCCGATCTTCGCCTCGACCCCCGCCATCTCACCGCCGAAGCCGCCCGCGACCATGCGCCCGCCGAGCGTCGTCGCGGCGAGGTGGACCGGGGCGCCGCGTTCACCGATACGCAAATCCGCGCCCGCCAGCGAGAAATCGCCGCGCGCGACGGAAAGAGCGGCCGAAGCGGCGGTGAGGCGCATCGGGTTGCTGCCCAACCGGCCGCTGAGATCGACCTGCCGGATCACCCCGCCACCCGACAGGCGGCCATTGCGCGAGGCGAGCAGCGCCCCGCCCTCCCCCGCGCAGAGCGAGATCGTGCGCGGATCGAGCGTCAGCCCCGAACTGCGCAGCGAGCGGAACGCCACCGGCGTGCAGCCCGGATTGATCAGCCAGTTGCCGGAGCGATCCAGCGACGCGACGACGGGCACGTCCAGCCCCCGCAACTCGCCATCGGGCAAAGGTCCGTCGAGCCGCAACCGCGTGGTCACGCGCGTCGCGCCATCGGCCTGCGCGACGAATCGCACCGGCTCCACCTCCAGCCGCGCGCCCTGCGCCTGATAGGGCTGGACGAACATCTGGCCGGAGACGCCGCCCTGCCCGGTCGATCGCAGCCGCAACGCCAGTTCGGGCAGGTCGCCGCCGCCGCCGGAAAGCCCACCGTCGAGCCGCCACGCCCCCTGCGGCCAGCTCAGGAAGAAGCGGCTGCCCTGACTGAGCGCCAGATGCTCGCCCCCGGCGCCGCGCAGCGCCAGTCCGGAAATCTGGACCTCGCCATCCCTGCCTGCACTCTTCGCCCGGAAGCGCCCGGCAAGGCGGTTATCCTGCTGCAAGCCTGCAAGGCCGCGCGCCAGCTTTGCCGCCAGCGGCCCCACCGGCGTCGCCTCGCTGGTGCGGGCGAGCGCGGCCAGTCCGGACGCATCGAAGGCGCGCACCCGGCGCAGGTCGAAACTCGCATCGGCGCTGAGGCCGCCCGTGCGCCGGGCCTTGGCGTCGGCGGCGGCCCATTGCCAGTCGCCCTCGATCCGTCCGCCGTCCATCTGCGCCCGCTCATGCCGCAGCCCGGCAAAGCCGAGCGCCGCGCGGCCCTTGAGCGCCTGCATCGTCCCGGCAAAGCGCAGATCGGCGCGCGGGGCCGCGAGCGTGGCGCCCGCCCCGCGCGCGGCCTCCGCCCCGCCATGGACGCGGCCCTTGATCTGCGCCAGCGCCTTGTCGAACGCGATATCAGCCTCCAGCGCGACAGTGGCGAGGCCCATCTCGCCGTCGCCCGCACCGCCGCCACAGCGCAGCGCCGGCGCGCGCACCGGCCCCTTGAAGAGCGGCGCGCCCTTCTCGATCCGCAACGCCATATAAGCGGTCGCCATCGGGGCGGCGCAATCGCCCAGCACGGCATTGCGGATCATCGCGCCCGCCGTGCCGGTAAAGCCGTCGCGCAAAGGCCCCTTGCCATTGATGGACAGGCCGACCGCGCCCGCGGGCGTATCGATGCGCGCGCGCGCATCGGCCAGCGTCAGATCGATATCGGGCAGGCTCAGTGGTACGGTCGATGCAGGATCACGAAACTTGTCCAGCTCGCCCAGATGCAGCCCCTTGTCGTCGGCGCGGGCATAAAGGCGCACCCCGCGCGCGCGGATCGCCCCGACGCGCGGCATGAATGCGCCATAATCGATATCCACCTCGACCGAGCGGGCGACAAGATCGGGCCGCGCCGGATCGCCGAGCACCAGATTTTCGATCCGCTGGGTGCGCAGGGCGATCTGCGCGACCGAATAGCTCGCCTGCACCTTGCGCGCGGCGAGTTGCTCCTCCACGAAATGCTCGGCAATGGGCAGGCGCTGCCACCAGAGCAATCCCATCGCCCCGGCGAGCGACAGGGCGATGACAAGCGTGGTGCGACGGCGCGCGCGCGTCCGGTCAGACAGAAACGGCCTTTCTTCTTCGATATCCGCGCCATTCATTCCGTGAAATCTCACCCTTTGATCGTCGCCCCGGCGAACCTCTCGCGTTCAGCTCCCTAAAGCAAACGAACCCGCCCCCGCAAATATCCGTGCGTAAATATCCTTGCCGAGCGATTTGGCAAAGCCTAGCTCTATACGGCATGGCGAAGGGGCGGTCCGACGAGCAGCAAGCAGGAAGGCAGGAGCGGGTCGAGGAGGCCGCCTTCTGGCCCGCCCGCGCGACCGATCTTTTTCCCGTGGAGGACGCTGCGCCGCAGGATTCCCTGCCCATTTCTTCCGAAGCGTCCATTTCCTCCAAAGCCGCACCCCATCAGGGGACCGGCCATCGCGCGCGGTTGCGCCAGCGGCTGGCGACAGGCGGGCCGGAGGCGCTGCTCGATCATGAACTGATCGAATATCTGCTCGCGCTCGCCATTCCGCGCCGCGACACCAAGCCGCTCGCCAAGGCGCTGATCGCGCATTTCGGCGGCATCGGCGGCGTGCTCACCGCCGACTGGGACGCGCTTTCCCGCTTTCCCGGCATGGGCGACACCAGCACTTCCGCGCTCAAGATCGTGCAGGCAGCGGCGCTACGCCTGCTGCGCGCGCCGATCGAGCAGCAACCGATATTGTCGAGCTGGCAGGCGCTGCTCGACTATCTGCGCGCCGACATGGCGTGGCTGAAGATAGAGCGGGTGCGCGTGCTGCACCTCAACGCCCGCAACATGCTGTTGCGCGACGATCATATGGCGGACGGATCGATCGATCAGGCGGCGATCTATGCGCGGGAGGTGATACGCCGCGCGATCGATCTCGGCTCCTCGGCGGTGATATTAGTCCATAATCACCCCAGTGGATCACCCCAGCCCAGCCGTCAGGATATCGACATCACCCGCCATATCATCGAGGCGGGAAAGCCGCTGGGCATCGCCGTCCACGATCACATCATCATCGGCGCCGAGGGCTTTTCCAGCATGCGCTCGCTCGGCCTGTTCTGACAAAAAATGGTTCTGACAGAAAAATGGGGCGGCGCTGGTGCGCCACCCCATTCCCGGAAAGACATCCCCCGACGATATCGGATGCCTTCCCGACAGGAAATCCTGTTATCCAGCCAACTGTTCAGCCGCCCAGATAGGTGGTGAGTTCAGGCTTCGACACCTGTCCATTCTTGTCGGCGTCCGCCGTCTGGAACGCTGCCGAAACCCACGCCGTCAGCTCTGCTTCGGGCAGGGCCTTTCCGGTGGCCTGCATTTCCTGCTGCTTGAGGGCAAGCAACCATTTGGAAAATTCGGCCTTGTCCAGTTGTCCGGATTTATCTGCGTCATAAACGGGATATTCGCTCTCGATTATGGCGGCGACCTGAGAGGCTTGATTGGCCGGGCTGGACGGGGTGGGCTGCGCCGGTTGCGCCGGAGCTGTCTGAGCGGGGGCCGCCGGCGCCGGATCGACCGGGGTGGTCTGCTGGGCCAGGGCAGGCGCCGCCATCACAAGGACCGCGCCAGTCATCATCAAACGAAGCATCTCATACTCCTCAAATAATCTCTCATGCTTCCAGGACAACCAAGCTGAGAAGTAAGGGTTGCAGGCGCAACCCCCCGGCCGGAAAGGCGGCTCCGATGGTCCGCCGCAGGGGGTCGACCCATCCCCCGGCCGTGCATAATTCGCGATGACTCCCATCAGAAAAATCGCGGAAAATCGCCCGGTCCGTCATGGCGCGCCCGCTGCCGACACCTGCAATCGCGGCGACTCGTCCGCCAGCGATGGCGGGGGCACCCGCATTTTCCCGGAGGTGGGATGTTCCATCCGGCGGGAAAATGCTCTAGGCGGCGCGCATATCCCCAACTTCCAGCAGAAGAGTCGAGCCATGGTCCCTCGTTATGCCCGCCCCGAAATGACCGCCATCTGGGAACCGGAAAACCGCTTCCGCATCTGGTTCGAGATCGAGGCGCACGCCACCGATGCACTGGCCGAGCTGGGCGTCGTGCCCGCTTCCGCCGCCAAGGCGCTGTGGGACTGGTGGGCGACCAACCCGCGCATCGACGTCGCCGCGATCGACGCTATCGAGGCCGTCACCAAGCATGACGTGATCGCCTTCCTCACCTGGGTCGCGGAAAATGTCGGCGACGAGGCGCGCTTCATGCATCAGGGCATGACCAGCTCCGACGTGCTCGACACCTGCCTTGCCGTCCAGCTGACGCAGGCCGCCGATATCCTGCTCGCCGATCTCGACAAGCTGCTCGAAGCGATCAAGCGTCGCGCGTTCGAACATAAGATGACGCCGACCATCGGCCGCAGCCACGGCATCCACGCCGAACCCGTCACCTTCGGCCTCAAAATGGCCGAAGCCTATGCCGAGTTCGACCGCTGCAAGCAGCGCCTCGTCGCCGCCCGCGCCGATATCGCCACCTGCGCCATTTCCGGCGCGGTCGGCACCTTCGCCAATATCGACCCCAAGGTCGAGGAACATGTCGCGGCGAAGCTCGGCCTCGCCGTCGAGCCGGTGTCCACGCAGGTCATCCCGCGCGATCGCCACGCGATGTTCTTCGCGACGCTGGGCGTCATCGCCAGCTCGATCGAGCGCCTCGCCGTCGAGGTCCGCCATCTCCAGCGCACCGAAGTGCTGGAGGCGGAGGAATATTTCTCGCCCGGCCAGAAGGGCAGCTCGGCGATGCCGCACAAGCGCAACCCGGTGCTGACCGAAAACCTCACCGGCCTCGCCCGCATGGTGCGCAGCGCCGCCGTCCCGGCGATGGAGAATGTCGCACTGTGGCACGAACGCGATATCTCGCACAGCTCTGTCGAGCGCTTCATCGGCCCCGACGCCACCATCACGCTCGACTTCGCGCTCGGCCGCCTCACCGGCGTGATCGACAAGCTGCTCGTCTACCCTGAGCGGATGATGAAGAATCTCGACAAGATGGGCGGCCTCGTCCACTCGCAGCGCGTGCTGCTGGCGCTGACGCAGGCGGGCGTTTCCCGCGAGGACAGCTATCGCATGGTCCAGCGCAACGCGATGAAGGTGTGGGAATCGGACGGCCAGCTTTCGCTGATGGAACTTCTGAAGGCCGACCCGGACGTCGCTGCCGCGCTGTCCGCGCAGGACATCGAGGACAAGTTCAACCTCGATTATCACTACAAGCATGTGGACACCATCTTCGCGCGGGTGTTCGGCGCCTGATCGGCGGCGCGGGTTTCGATCCGCGCTTCCTCGCCCCGACTGCGCAAATCCGGCAGCGCCGAACCGTGCTATACGCCGGACTGGCAGAATGAAATTTTTTTGCCTAAAGTCTGCCGGGTTCGCATCGAACCCGACAGGCTTTGGGTATTTGGGCTTTGGGTATTTATTCGCCGTGATCGCGGGTCCGGCAGGGGGGTTTCCCTGCTCCCGAAATCACTTCAGGCTGGCGGTTCCACCCGGGGGAGCCGCCATGAGGGCCGGAGATAAGGAGGGCATGCCATGAACTTTCTCAAAACGGCTTTCTGGGTGATCATCGCCGTTGCGCTTGCGCTTTTCACCAAGGCCAACTGGGCGATCGCGCCGAGCTATTCGGGCTATGTGCCGGTCAAGCTGTGGGGCGATATCATCCTCGAAACGCGCCTGCCGGTGCTGATCGTCATCGCCTTCCTGCTGGGCCTGCTGCCGACCTGGCTCTGGGGCCGCGCCTGCCGCTGGCGTTTGCAGCGCAAGCTCTCCAGCGCGGAAAGGGCGCTCGCCAGCACCACGGGGACGGCCGGCGGGGCAGGCAGCGCATCCGGTCCGGCCCCTTCCATCGACCAAGCCCCGCCGCCGTCCGCAGCGGACCCCTCCTTGCCCATCACATCGAGTAACGCATGAGCAGCCCTGTCTATATCGCCATCGACACCCCGGATCTCGACCGCGCCAAACATCTCGCCAATCAGGTGCGCCACCATGTGGGCGGCCTCAAACTGGGGCTGGAATTCTTCTGCGCCAACGGCCATCATGGCGTGCTGGAAATGGCCAAAAGCGGCCTGCCGATCTTCCTCGATCTGAAACTGCACGACATTCCCAACACCGTCGCCAAGGCGATTCAGGCGCTGCACATGCTCGAACCCGCGATCCTCACCGTCCATGCTGCGGGCGGACGCGCGATGCTGGAGGAAGCCAAGGCAGCGGCGGGCGCGAACACCAAGGTCGTGGCGGTGACCGTGCTGACCAGCCTCGACGCGGGCGATCTCTCCGATATCGGCGTTTCCCGCAAGGCGGCCGAACAGGTCGAACATCTCGCCGACCTCGCGCGGGAAGCGGGCCTCGACGGCATCGTCTGTTCCGGCGAGGAAGTCGCGCTGGCCAAGGCGCGCTGGCCCGAAGGCTATTTCGTGGTGCCCGGCGTGCGCCCCGCCGGTGGTGCGATCGGCGACCAGAAACGCACCGTGACGCCGCGTCAGGCGAAGGATGCCGGCGCATCCGTTCTCGTCATCGGCCGCCCGATCACGCAGGCGCAGGACCCCGATCAGGCCGCCCGCGCCATCGCCGCCACGCTCTGACGCCACCTCCGGCCAATCCCCGGAGCATTTTCAAGATGACCGTTTACGGTCAACGACCCGGAAAATGCGGCATCGAAAGACAAGAGCGCGGGCGCTCATAGTGAAAATGCTCCGGCTGGGAAAACGCTCTAGCTGGCGAGCCGCAGCGGCGGCGCGGCCTGCACGGCGCGCAGGTCGATCGGATGCACGAACTGAATGCCTATGCGGTCCTCCACCGACCAGCGCGTCACCGCATCGACGATGACGCCCACCGCCAGCTCCAGCCGGAAGATCGTGCCGTTGGGCACATTCCACAGCCCTTCGATCATCGCGCCACCGCCCGAGATATTGCGCACCCGCGCGACATAGCTGTGCCCCTGATGCACCAGCGTCACCGAACGCAGCATCGACTGGCGCTTGAGGCGGCTCGTCTGGAATCCGGCGGCGCGGGCGCGGCCATCCCCCGTGGCGAAGCGTTCCTTCACCGCCTCTGCCGCTTCGCCGCGACCATAGATGAACCCCTGGATATGCGAGCATCCCAGCATGCGCACCAGTTCCAGCTCGTCATGGGTCTCCACGCCTTCGGCCGTAGTGTCCATGCCCAGCGCCTCGGCCAGCCGGACGATCGAGGTGATGATCGCGGCGTTACGGCTGCCCTGCATGGCCGCGCCGCGCACGAAGCTCTGGTCGATCTTGATCTTGTCGAACGGCGCCTTGCGCAAATAGCCGAGCGAGGAATAGCCGGTACCGAAATCATCGAGCGCCAGCCGCACGCCCAGCCCCTTCAACTGCGCGAACATCTGATCGGTCGCCTCGCCTTCATGAATGAAGGCGCTTTCGGTGAGTTCCAGCTCCAGCCGCTCCGGCGACAGGCCTGAAGCGGCCAGCGCATTCATGACGATGCCGGGCAGCGCGGGATTGGCGAATTGCAGCGGCGAGACATTGACCGCCACCAGAATATCCTCGGGCCACTCGGCCGCCATATGGCAGGCGGTGCGCATCACCCATTCGCCGAGCGGCCCGATCAGGCCCGCATCCTCGGCAATCGGCACGAACAATGCGGGTGAAATGGCGCCGCGCACCGGATGATCCCAGCGCAGCAGCGTCTCGAAGCCCGAAATCCGCTCGGTGCGCGCATTCACCACCGGCTGGAACACCAGATGCAGACCGCCATGGGCCAGCGCATAGCGCAGATCCTCCTCCAGCTGGCGGCGATCCTCGGCATCGGCCAGCATGTCGGCGGAATAGAAGCGATGGACGCCGCGCCCGTCACCCTTGGCCGCGTAGAGCGCCAGATCGGCATTGCGAACCAGCGCATCGCTGGTGATGCCGTCATCGGGGCAAAGCGCGACGCCGATCGACGCGCCGATCACCACCTGCGTGCCCTCGATCCTATAGGGTTGCGACAGCGAGGTGATCACCGCGTCCGCCAGCATCGCCAGTTCAGCGCGCTCGGTCCGGTCGGGCAGCACCACCTTGAACTCATCCCCGCCCAGCCGGCCGACCATGCCGCGATCGCCCACGACCCGTTTCAGCCGCTGGCTGACTTCCCGCAACAGCGCATCGCCTGCGGGATGGCCCATGGTGTCGTTGACATTCTTGAACCGATCGAGGTCGATCAGGAACAGCGCGCATTTGCCCGGCCGGCCATTGGGCTGGAGCACGCTCTTTTCGAGCATGCGCTGCATCTGCATGCGATTGGCGAGGCCGGTCAGCGAATCGAACTGCGCCAGCCGGGCCACCTCGGCCTGGCTACGCTTCATTTCGGTAAGGTCGGACCCGCTGCCGCGAAAGCCGTGGAACTGGCCATATTCATTGAGGATCGGGCAACCGGACATCGCCCACCATCGCTCATCGCTGACCAGCGCAACACGGACCGGCACATCGGTGAAGCACGCCCGCGCGGTCAGGTAGAACCCTAGCGCACGGCCCGCCTCCTGATCGGTGCGGTCGCCCAATATCACCAGTTCGGTCAACTGGCGGCCGATCAGATCATCGGCGCTCATGCCTAGCGCGCGGGCAAGGGGATCGGAAATATAGGTAATCGCGCCGCGCCGGTCGGTTTCCCAGAACCAGCCGCGCCCGGATTGCTCATATTCGGTCAGCAATTGTTCGGCACGGCGACTGCGATCCTCGATTTTCTGCGTCGCCAGCAGGCGCCTGCCATCCCAGCGCGCCTGCGCCAGCGTGGAAAGCCCCAGCGTGCCCAGCGTCAGCCCCACCAGCAGCATCGGCCCGGTACCGGCTTCACCCGCAAGGCTCATGCCCAGCCCCAGACAATAGACCAGCCCAAGCAGTCGCTGATGCCCGAAAATCGCCATGGCGAGCAGCGCCAGCGTCAACTGCGCCGCCACTGCGGAGACGGACCCGTCGAGCAGCGCCTTGTCCAGCGTGCTGTACCAAAGCCCCATGGAAAGACCCGACACCAGCACCAGGCCAATCATCACCCGCATCTGGCGATAGGGCTGCAAGCCGCGCAGAAAGCCACGACGGGGCAATATCCAGATGGCGAGATCGACGATGCCCATCGTCGCAAGCAGCGGCGAATCGAACAGTACGGCATGATTGAGGAACATGGGCAGGTTGACGGTCACGACCATCAGGCACATTTTGGCGAGCAGGAACAGCGGCCAGAAGGTCGAAACCATGCGCACCGATTCGGCGACCCAGACCAGCGACAGGTCGCTGTCGGAACCGGACAGGCCCAATATTCCCGCAAGCGAGGGAGGCGGGGCCTGATAAGGTCTCTTGATCGGGTGTGAACCGGAACTCACCATGTGCGTTCCATGCCTTAAACTGATTACCCGGCCCTTAAGGACGCAGCATATCTTCCCATCCTCTCAGAAGACCGGGCCGGAAAATCATAAAAAAGCCGGAACAGGCGGCTTCAATAGTTGAACGAGGCATGATCTGCGCGCACCGTAAACTGGGCGTTCCATCATTTTACCGGAATCCCGTCAGGCTTCTTCCAGTTGCCCGGGTCTTTCCCGCACCGTTCTTCTAGACGCTGACGGCCGACCGCACCCGGCCATCATCGCCGAAAATCCGCAGATAGCGTGCTATCTCGGCGGGGTCCCCGGTGGCCTTTTCGGGATTGTCGGAAAGCTTCACGGCAGGATGGCCGTCGGCTTCCTCCACCTTGCAGACGAGCGAAATCGGGTCGAGGCCGCTGGTTTCAAACGGCGCGCATCCCCGGAAATCATTGGTGAGATTGGTGCCCCAGCCAAAGCTCATCCGCACCCGGCCATGGAAATGACGATAGGTCGCCTCGATCGAATCGACATCCATCCCGTCGGAGAAAATCAGCAGTTTCTCTCGCGGATCGCGGCCCTTTTCCTGCCACCAGCGGATGATCTGCTCCCCCGCCTCGATCGGCGGAGCGCTGTCGGGGCGAAAGCCGGTCCAGTCCGCCACCCAGTCGGGCGCATCACGCAGGAACGCCCGCGTGCCGAACGCATCGGGCAGCACCACCAGCAGATTGCCGCTATAATGATTGCGCCAGTCCTCCAGCACCCGATAGGGCGCGGCGGCGACGCCCGCATCATCGGGCGCGAGCGCGGCCAGCACCATCGGCAGTTCATGCGCATTGGTGCCGATCGCCTCCAGATCGGCATCCATGGCGAGCAGCACATTGGACGAACCGATGAAACGCGGCCCCAGCCCTTCCTTCAAGGCCTCCACGCACCAGCGCTGCCAGAGGAAGCCATGCCGCCGCCGGGTCCCGAAATCGGAGAGCACAAGGTCGGGCAACTGCCGCAGCCGCTCCACCTTCTCCCACAGCTTCGCCTTGCCGCGGGCATAGAGCACGTCGAGCGCGAACCGGCCCTGTCCCTTCATCGCCGCGCGCGAACGTAGTTCGTTGATGATGGAAAGCGCCGGGATTTCCCACATGCTGCTATGGGTCCAGGGGCCGTGAAAGCGCAGCTCATATTGCCCGTCGACCTTGCGCAGATCATAATCGGGCAGGCGGAAATCGGCGAGCCAGCGGATGAAATCCGGCCCGAACATCTGCTGCCGCCCGTAAAAGCTGTTGCCCGCGAGCCAGATCAGTTCCTTGGGGGCAAAGCGCAGCGATCGGGCATGGTCGAGCTGGGCGCGCAATTCACCCTCATCGATCACATCGGCAAGGCGAACGGCCGCGCTGCGGTTGATAAGGCGGAAAGTCGCCTGCACATCCGGGTAGAGGCGCCGGATCATCTGCAACATCAGCAGCTTGTAGAAATCGGTATCGAGCAGGCTGCGCACGATCGGGTCGAGCCGCCAGTTATGATTATAGGTCCGCGTCGCGATATCCGTGAAAACCATGCGCCTCAGCCGTTCGTCAGATGCCCTGCCCTCTACCGCCGTCTGTCCGGCGACAGATACCCCGGATAGAGAAAAGCCGCGCCGCTGTCAGCCCCTGCTTCCCGGAGGCCGGCCAACCCTCCATCGCACTATCGATTCGCCTCATCCCGCATCCGGTTGCCCGGATCGGCAAAGCGCCATATTCGGCGCGGGACCAGGATTTTCTGCGTCATGAAAGGGAAAGAGATGCGCGCGTCCCTATTTTCGGGCCTATTTTCGAGCCTATTTTCGAGCCTGTTTTCCGGCTTATCCTCCGGCCTTCCTCGCCGCCTGTTTTCCGGCCTGCGCCGGGGCCTGCTCGCCGGGCTGCCCATCGCCCTGCTGCCGGCCGGCGGCGTCGCCCATGCGGAGGGGTTGGGCGCGGAAGCCAATTATGGCCGCGCCGACGGTCATTGGGGGACGGAAATCGGCGCGGGCTATGCGCTCGCTCTGGGCGGCTTCAGCCTCACCCCCGGCGCTGGCGTCTATCTGCGCGATGGCGACACCAAATTATATGGCCGGATCGAAGCCGCCTTCACCCTGCCCGCCTCGGCGACGATCGGCGCGGGCGTCCGCCTGAGCGGCGACAATACGCGCCCCTATGCGACCCTCGCCTTCCCGCTGATCCCCCGGCTGGCGTTCAAGACCAACATAGGGCCGCATTATTATTCGGTCGGCGTGAAGCTCGGCTATTAACCGGGCTGGCGGCGCAGCAGGCGGCGGGCGAGCGCCTCGGCCTCCAGCCGCCAGTCGCATCGTTCCAATACCAGCCAATGAAGCTGCTCCGCCCCGGTGGAGAGGCTCTGCTTGTAGCGGTCCTTCCCCGCGAGGAAGGAATAAAGCCCCGCGCCCCGCGCCGCATGATCCTCTATCGCGGCGGCATGGCACATGAGACCCGGCTTGGAACGGGCGGTGCGCGGCGGCGCGAAGGCGGACTGATAGTTCATCACCCGCCCCGCCTGCACGAAGTTCAGCAGATAGCCCAGCGCTTCCCCGCCGGCCCCGATCCGCGCTATCTCGACCGAGCCGTCCTCCAACCCCGCCAGGGCAAGACGGCGCGTGAAATCGCGGAAAAAGGCGCTGTCCCACGCATTGTCCGCATGCCGCCCCGCATTGAGCCGCGCCATCTGCGCGAGCCAGTCCAGCGCCGTCCCTTCGTCCCGCGCCCTTTCCAGCGCGGGCGCCGCCGCCTCGTCCTTCAGCGAGCGGCGAATCTGGCTGCGCGTATTGGCGCTGAGCAGGGAGAGATAATCCCCGCCCGCCGCGCGTACGGCGGCCAGATCGACATGATAGGCGGGCGCGCTGTCCGCGACCGTCCGGCGCCTTATTCCGCCCATGCCGGAAAGCATTGCCTCATCCTCCACCCCGGAAAGATGCAGCGCCGACCAGCGGCGGTCCTTTTCCAGCATCCCGGCCATGGCACGCCGCGCTTCGCCCTCGCGCCCGTCGACACAGAGCAGGTCATTATATTCGACATAGGGCCGGTCGCCTTCGCCATCGCCGCTCTCATTGAGCCAGAGCGCCGGCACCGCGCCCAGCTTGCGGCGCTTGCGCCCGCGCCCGACGAGCGCAAGGGCGATGTCATCGCCCGCCTCCCCGATCGTCAGCAGGTGCGGCAGGGGCAGCGAGGCGGCGGCCAGCGCCGCGAGCCAGTTGCCCATCCAGGTCCAGCCAAGGAAAAAGGACGGGGCCGACGCCCGCGCTTCAAGGGCGCGCCAGCGGGCCTCCAGCGCGGCGGGATCGTCGATCGGAGCGAGAAGGGCGGCAAGGGACATGGGGGCCTTGTGCCGTCTTGTCCCGGAGCTGGTCAAGCCGGGCCTTGCATATCGCCCGGCCCGCATGGCGGGAACCGGAGGCAGGAGCAGGTGCGCTTTGCGACTCCGCGTTCCTTTTAGCAGAAAACCGGTTCCCACTTTCCCGTCCGATGCTCTAGAACCGCATCATGACCGACACCCCGCCCACCACCGCAGCCCGCCCCGCCCCCAAGCTCGACCCCATCTGGGCAAAGCCGCTGGAAGCGATGTTCGCTTCCCCGGTCATGGGCAATCTGCGCGAGTTCCTGCTGGCCGAAAAGCAGGCGGGCAAGCGCATCTTCCCCAAGGGCAATGAATATTTCCGCGCGCTCGACCTGACGCCGCTCGACAAGGTGCGCGTCGTCATTCTGGGGCAGGACCCCTATCATGGCGAGGGGCAGGCCCATGGCCTCTGCTTCTCCGTCCAGCGCGGCGTGCGCCCGCCGCCGAGCCTCGTCAACATCTACAAGGAGATGAAGACCGACCTCGGTATCGACCCGCCGCGCCATGGCAACCTCACCCATTGGGCCGAACAGGGCGTGCTGCTGCTCAACAGCGTGCTGACGGTGGAAATGGGCAAGGCCGCTTCGCACCAGAAGCGCGGCTGGGAGCAGTTTACCGACGCGGTGATAGAACTGGTCGCGCGGCAGGAGCGGCCGGTCGTGTTCATCCTCTGGGGCGCCTATGCGCAGAAAAAGGCCGCCTTCGTGAAGGACACATCGCAGGGCGGTCGCCATCTCGTCATCCGTTCCGCCCATCCCTCCCCGCTATCGGCGCATAACGGCTTTCTGGGCAGCCGCCCGTTCAGCCGCGCCAATGCCTTTTTGATGGAGCATGGCGAGACGCCGATCGACTGGCGCCTCCCTGACTAATTCCGGCCCGACTGATTTTGGCCCGACTGTCGATCAGCCTTAGCGCAGATAAACCGCCTCGAATCGCGCCAGCGGCGCCATGCGCGCGCGGTTGAGGGTCATGCTGTCTCCGTTCAGCGAATAATTATCGGCCTTGCCAAGCACTTCGTGAAACGCGCCCTCGACCTCCATGCCCTGCGCGCAGGCCATCATCGTCGAGGCCATATGGCCAAAGCTGATGCGGGAGGCCGCCTCATCCAGCGTGTAGGTGCCGCCGAAGTTGTTGCACCCGCCAAAGCCGTTGACCCGGTTCCCTTCCGCCTTCAGGATCAGATAAGGCTCGCGCTCCAGCTTCGGCACGGGCTGGCCATTGAGTTCGACCAGCTTCCAATATTTTTCGGTAATGCCCTGGGTCATCTTCTCCAGCACCTGTTTGTCCGCAAGCGCGCCGGTGATGGGCGATCCGTCCATTGCAAGGCGGATCAGCCGGTTCTCACCCACACGATATTTGGCGGGGTCGCTCCCGCCCAGCGTGATGATACCCCCGCTCGCATCCCAGTTGAACGTCCCCTGCGAGGCGAAGACCTTGCCGTCCTTGCCCAGATAGCGCGACTGCGCGACATAGCTGCCATCGGCGTTGAGGACGAGGACCGTCTCTATCCCCTCGCAATCGGCGCAGGGCAGCACGCCGCGATAGACGCCCGCCCAATCGAGCGAATTGCGGGAGTTATGCGCGCTGTCCACCGCCGTTTCCGGCGCAGGCGCGGGGCCGGAGGCGGGAGGCTGGGTCGCGCAGCCCACAAGCAGCAAGGCCAGCGCACCGGCGATCAGTCCTGTCCCACGACGTTCCATCATATCTTTTCCTTCACCCTCTCACCGGGAATCGGCTCCTTTCCCGACCATGCACCCGGATTGCCATATGAACAATGGCGCGCGGCCCTCCTGCCTTTCGTCACCACATCGCTTCCTCGGCCGGCACATGCGGCAGCCCCAGCGCTTTGGCGACGGCGGGATGCGCTACCTTGCCGTCCCAGAGATTCAGACCGCCGCGCAGATGCGGATCGCCGCGCATCGCCTCCTTCCAGCCCAGCGCGGCGATGCGCAGCACATGGGGCAATGTCGCATTGTTGAGCGCATAGGTGCTGGTGCGCGCCACCGCGCCCGGCATATTGGCGACGCAATAATGGACGACGCCATCGACGATGAAGGTCGGGTCGGCATGGGTGGTGGGCCGCGAGGTTTCAAAACATCCGCCCTGATCGATCGCGACATCGACCAGCACGGAACCGCGCCGCATGGTGCGCAGCATCGCCCGGCTGACCAGCCGGGGGGCCGCCGCGCCGGGGATCAGCACCGCGCCGATCACGAGATCCGCTTCCGCCACCATCTCGGCGAGATTGGCCTGCGTGGAATAAAGCGTCCTGGCCCGTGCCTCGAAATGGGTGGAAAGCCGTTCGAGCACCTCCATGCTGCGATCGAGGATGGTCACGTCCGCGCCCATTCCCACCGCCATCTGCGCCGCGTTGAAGCCGACCACGCCGCCACCGAGCACGCCCACCTTCGCGGGCAACACCCCCGGCACCCCGCCGAGCAGCATGCCCCGGCCGCCATTTTCCTTCTGCAAAGCGGTCGCGCCCGCCTGTATCGCCATGCGCCCTGCAACCTGGCTCATCGGGCGGAGCAGCGGCAACCCGCCGCCCGCATCCGTCACCGTCTCATAGGCGATGGCGGTGACGCCGGAGGCCAGCAACTCGCGCGCCTGCGCCGGGTCGGGCGCAAGATGCAGATAGGTGAAGAGGACCTGCCCCTTGCGCAGCATCGCCCGTTCCGCGGCCTGCGGCTCCTTCACCTTGACGATCATTTCCGCCCTGGCGAAGAGCTCGCTCGCGCTGCCGACGATCCGGGCGCCCGCCGCTTCATAGCTGACATCGCCCGCGCCGATCCCGTCGCCCGCGCCGCTTTCCACCAGCAGCTGATGCCCGGCCAGCACCAGCTCCCGCACGCTTTCCGGCGTCAGGCCGACACGATATTCATGGGTTTTCGTCTCCTTGGGAATGCCGACGATCATCACTCTTTTCGCTTTCTGCCACCTCGCTTCCCGGCAAAACGTCCGGCGCGCCCACTGGCTCCCCGAGCCTACTCCTTGATCTGCGTCAATGCACGCACAGCCTGCCCGGCTCCATCCTGTCCGCTTCGCAAGGAGAGCGGAGAGCAAAACATGTCCTACAGAATCCGATTCGAAGGGTGCGGCACCACCAGCATCTGCGCCCAGTCGCGCGCGCAGGCGCTGATGCTTGCCGATGGGCTGGTCCAGCGCGGACGGACCAATATCGTCATTTCCGCGCCGGACGGCTCTATCCTGAAACAGGGAAAGGCGCGCGCCGCCAGCTACGTCTGACAGGCCTGCCCCGCCCTTATCTTATCCCCGCCTGCGATTGCACACCAGCCGATCCCTTCCTACATGCCTCTGGATAGCAGAGGAGATCTTGGTGTGAATGGAATGAAGACGGCCATGTTGCTGGCGGCGCTGACGGCGCTGTTCATGGCCCTGGGCTATATGTTCGGCGGCGCTGGCGGCGCGATGATCGCGCTGGTCGTCGCGGCGGGCATGAACCTCTTCACCTACTGGAACGCGGACAAGATCGTCCTGTCCATGCATAATGCGCGGCAGGTCGATGCGCAGTCCGCGCCGGATTTCTACAACCTCGTCGCCGACCTCGCGCGCCGGGCCAACCTGCCCATGCCCAAGGTCTATATCATCGAGGACGCCAGCCCCAATGCGTTCGCCACCGGCCGCAACCCGGAAAATGCCGCCGTCGCCGCAACCACGGGCCTGCTTTCCATGCTCTCGCGAGAGGAAGTGGCGGGCGTGATGGCGCATGAACTCGGCCATGTGCGCAATCGCGACACACTCATCATGACGATGGTGGCGACGATCGCCGGCGCGGTCTCCATGATCGCCAATTTCGGCCTGTTCTTTCGCGGCCATGGCGACAATGCGCCCCATCCCGCCGCGGGCATCCTGGCGGTGCTGGTCGCGCCCTTTGCCGCGATGATCGTGCAGATGGCGATCAGCCGCACCCGCGAATATGGCGCGGACAAGGCCGGGGCGGAAATCTCCGGTTCGCCCCGCGCCCTCGCCTCGGCGCTATCGCGCATAGCCGATCCGGCCCAGCGCATTCCGAGCCAGGGCGCGATGCACAATCCCGCCGCTGCCCAGCTCTACATCGTGCCGACATCGGTGTCGGACCTCTTCTCCACCCATCCGGCGACCGAAAAGCGTATCGCCGCTTTGATGGCGATGGAGGAAGGCGCAGGGAAGGCAGGCGCGGACGGGCCGGGCACCTCCCGGGGGCAGGCTCCCGCCGCCGCGCCGCCGCGCGCTTCCGTCTCCGTGCCTCGCAGCGCGGGGGGCAGCGCCCGCACCCGGTCGGCGCTCGATCCTCATGGCAGGGCCGGGGAATAGCGCTGCCTCCGGCCCGCCGGATCGCCCCGCCTTTACCGCCTCAATTCTTTACCGCCTCAATTGCCGCCCTGCGGTGGGCCTGCCCCATCCTGCGGCGGCGGGCCGCCCCGTCCACCCGGGCCGCCGGGACCACCGGGGCCGCGTTCCTTGCGATCAGGCATCAGGCTGCGCATTTCCTCGGGCGAGAGTTCGCCATCCTGATTGGCGTCCGCGCCGTCGAACCGCTTGCGCTGATAGGCAAGCAGTTCCTCCAGCGATATGCCCCTGTCATAATTGCTGTTCGCATTGACGATGACCGTGGCGCTCAGCGGCTCGATGAGCTGTTCCAGCATCATGTCGCTCTCACTGGTCCCCAGCGGCAGCGCTTCGCCGACCGGGCCGATATCCGCGTCCCGTTCGGACAGGGCCGCCGACCCCAGCTGCCGCTGCCAGGCGATGAACTCCGCTGGCTCGATCAGCTTGTTGCCATTGGTGTCGATCTTGACGAAACGGGCGCGTATCACCTCGTCGCGCCGTGCTTCGAGCACCGCGCGCAATTCCTGCAAGGTGACGATGCCGTCGCCGTCGCTGTCGGCCATGCGGAACATCGCCTCGACCGGTTTGTCCAGCTTTTCGCGCTTGATCGGCTTCATCTCGCGCGGGCGTCCGCCACCGGGGCCGCCGCCGGGAGGACCGCCGCCGCCGGGACCATTCATTCCCCCGGCCATCCCTCCGGCCATGCCGCCTCCCATATCTCCACCCATGCCGCCCATTCCCCCCTGCGCCAGCGCCTGAACCGGCAGCAGAAGGACGGCCAGACCAACCCATAATGCCCGCATGGAAACTCCCTTTGCCCGATGAGGAAAAAGGCGGCATCCGGCCCAACGGGTGAACGGGAACTGAACTTACACTTCCTTGACACTAGCGCCCCGCCCCACCCACAGGCGCGCCCGACGCCAGATTTCCCGGCGGACCGAAAACGCCCCACCCATGCTCTGCCCGGACAACCGACAGCCCAACCACGAGACCATGTACGGGGGCGGTCGCCAGGCGATCAGGATGGAACGCTGGTTAAGGAATAGCGGCAAGCAGACCGAATGATGTTTTTCCAGAACAAAGCACACTATGAATAAGGAAAATCATCTTATTTCCAAACAAGAAATCGAAATGAAATTTTTTACGGAAAAATCATCCATAATGAACAATATAATGGTTAACTGGACAGTTTTTTCCTGATGTTTCAATCCGGGTTCATCCCGGATATTTCCACACCTTACTCCTCCTCTATCCTTGCCGAGCGACCCGCAAGACCGGTGATCGGCATATCTTTCCAGCCGACCCCGGTTCTTGGCGAATGAACTATTTGTTGAGGAGGTTGGACATGACCGTAATCGGAACCAATATCAACGCACTGAAAACGCAAAAGGCGCTGGGTACCGCCAACAACCAGTTGCGCGAGGCGCAGGAACGTCTTTCCACCGGCAAGCGCATCAATTCCGCCAAGGATGACGCGGCGGGCCTCGCCATCGCCTCCAAGATGACGAGCCAGATCACCGGGCTGACCGTCGCCAAACGCAATGCGGCGGATGGCATCTCGCTCGCCCAGACGGCGGAGAGCGCCCTGGGCGAAGTTGGCACCATTCTCCAGCGCATGCGCGAACTGACAGTGCAGGCCGCCAATGGTACCTTGAACACCGAAGATCGCGCGGCCCTGCAAACGGAAATGACGCAATTGACCGCGCAGGTCGACATGATTCTGAGCCGCGCCCAGTTCAACGGTGTCTCGCTATTTTCCGATAGCTCAAGCGCCGTAACTGCAATTGATCGCGATGGTGACGGGGATTTCGTGGGGGGATCTTCTTGTGAACGATATGGCATTGGTTCCGCCAATATCGCCATTCAGGTCGGCATTAACGCCGAGGACAAGATCGATATCGACATTCCGACCATCTACAGTGCAAGCGATGGGTTCACGCTGCTCGGCGATACCATTACCCTGTCCAACGGCAGAACCAGATTCGCCGGAATCGCGAATATAGACCTGCGCCTGGAAGCCAGCCATGACACCCGCGACTATGATTTCGTGTACGTCACGCAGGAAGATCCCGACGATTATGTGCAATATACCTCATCGAAATATAAGAGTTATGATGATGTAGGTATCGCTCCATCGGACGCATTGGGGATTCTGGACAGCGCCCTTACACGGGTCAGCGCCATGCGCGCCGATCTGGGCGCCGTCCAAAACCGGCTGGAAAAGGTCATCACCAACAATGATGTTGCACTGACCAACCTGACCGAGGCCCGCTCCCGCATCGAGGACGCCGATTTTTCCGCCGAAACCACGGAATTGGCCAAATCGCAGATTCTCACCCAGGCCGCGACCGCCATGCTGGCGCAGGCGAATACCAATCAGCAGGACGTGCTCAAGCTGATCAGCTGACACCGGGATGCGGCGTGTTGCCGGCTCCAACACTGGACCGGCAACACGCTGTCACCAACCAGAAGCGCCATTCCCGCCCTCACCCGATGAGAAAAGCAGGCTGAAGAAGAAGCATCGACATCCAAAGGCCAACATCATTCCGGCGTCAGCCATCGCACCGGCATAGCCATCTGAAAATAAATGATAAATTTTAAAATATGGAGGCCCGAGCCGGAATCGAACCGGCGTATACGGATTTGCAGTCCGCTGCGTCACCACTCCGCCATCGGGCCAACGATAGGGATTGTGCGGTGTTGCGCCCGGTAGCCTGATTTTTTCCGCAGCGCTAGTCCTTTTTTCCGCAATGAGCATCAGGAAGCCTCCTTTTGTAGACGCGCCATCGCTGATTCTGCATCCTTGCGCTGGCGCATATATTTGAGGGCCATCTGATAGGTCCGATGGCCGATGATCGATGTGATCTGAACCACAGTGCAGCCCGCCGCCTCAAGACGACCGGCGCTTGCATAACGCAGGCCGTGAAGTGTCCGGTGCGGCATCGCCGGAATGGCCGCCACAGCCCGGTTGAGTGCCGAGGAAAGCGCATTGGCGTTCATCGTCTCGCCGTCACAATTGCGAACGATCTTGCCGAGGTCGCACCGCAGCGGCGCAAGGTGCTTTTTGAGGTCGCTATGCATGGGGATCATCAGCGGCTCGTTGGTCTTGTTCTGACGCACCCGCACCATGTCGCCCTGCACATCGCGCCAGTCCATCTGCACCACATCCTCCCGGCGCTGTCCGGTATAGAGCGCGAGGAGGACCGGCGTCCGCATGAACGGCTCGCACTTGTCGAGAAACAGCGCGATCTCCTCGTCAGACCATATCTCGATAGGCTTCACCTTCGCCCTGATCTTTTTCAGGCCCGCAGCCGGGTTGAAACCGGCAGGCACAAGTTCCTCCTGATCGGCCCAGCTATAGAGCGCGGAGACCATCTGCTTGATCTTGTGCGCCGTGCGCGGTTTGGTCGCCCATACGTCCCGCAGCGCCTTCACGGCGGCGCGATTCACGCAATCATATCGTTCCGGCCCCATCCCATCGCGGATACGCTCAAGGGTCCGCGCATAGTCGATCTGGGTGACGCCTGAGAGCGCGTGGAACTCGGCGCTCGCCCGATAGCGATCAATCAGCCAGTCAACCGTCTGGCGGCCCTTTTCCTCTTTCTTCGCCCGCTTTTCTTCAAGAGCGCACAGCTCTGCATATTTCTCGTGGAATGCGGACTCACCCGGCCGCCCCGGCAGAGCCGTGTCGATATCGCCGTGCCGGAAGCGCCAATATTCGCGGACGCCATTTTTCAGGCGCTTGCGATGGCAGTAAGTGAATGGCAGTTCAGTTCTTACCATTGATCCTCGCCTTGATCCGGCGCGCCATGTCGTCGCCTATGGCCTCACGCGCAGCTTCATCGAGCGGCTGGCCGTCAAGAGCATCGGCCCAACGGTCGAGGTCGCGAATATCATAGAGCACGCGCTTGCCGAGGCGCTTTGGTTCCGGCCCATGTTCGCGCAGGAAAGTGGCTGAGATGCCAACATAATTGGCCGCCAACCGGCAGTCCATCAGTCGAGGCCAGTGCGGCAGTTCAGCGCGGATGGCTTCGAGTTTCACCCCTCCCCCTTTCCAGCGTCGATCATGGCGCTCCAGATAGATTTCGCCTTACGCTTACCTGTCTCGCTTGACCCGCCCATATAGAGCGAGGGATGATCGAAGGCCGCGCCACCCGAACGTACCATCATCTCTGTCGGCTCGCGCGGAACGACGACGAACCCCTGCGCCTCGATGTCGGCAAGGATGGCGTCAGTTAGATACTCTCCCTCCATTTCTGTGAAGTCTATCGGCGGCAGGGCCATGGCGATGGCCATGCCATCGTCCCACGACTGCTGGAGCGCCCTCGCCAGCTTTTCCTGGTCAATCTGCATCGGGTCGGTCCTCCTTCACGTTGCACGTCCACATGGTCGAAGTGTAGACCATGACATCAAATGTCTTGTCGCATTCGTCGCAGGTTTCTTCGGTGTAATTAATTTCGTCATAGTAGGCCGGGTCGTCGGCAGTATATTGCCGCCCGCAATATGGGCACTTCGGGCCTTCTGTTTCACAGGTGCTACGCATCCCCACCTCCTGCGAGCGCGGTGCGGCAGGCCGCTATCGCTGCCTCCATCTGAGTGACATCATCGCTTGGACATTCCAGCGTCGAGCGGATCGGTCGGCCCGCGTCATCCTTTGCACAGCAGGAATCGAGCATGACGAAAAGTTCGCGCTCTATGACAGGCAGAGCGAGCGTCACCGCAACCTCAAGGGCCTCGATCCGGTCAATGGCGGCATCCCTTAATGTTTCCGGCATTTCAACCATGCGATCATTCAGGAACAGGCGTGCGTCACGCAGCCGCGCTTTCAGGTCATCGGTCATGGTCAATCCTTTCTCTGCGCAGGCGCTCGGCTTCTTCGCGCGTCTCTGCGGTAAAGAGCGGCTCCCCAAGCTTGATCCGGGTCTGTCCGTCGAGGGTGTAGGTTCCAGCCTCGTCGATCTCGACGGCGGGCGCGTGGACAGAGTGTACCGCCCACGTCACTGCATCACCTCCCGCACAGTCGTCACCCGGACGAGTTGCAGACGGACGCCGCGACCGGCGCGCTCGGCCACGAACTGGCGGGCGTGCGCCTCGGTATCGAACATCTGGACCGGGCGACCCTTGACCGATTGGGCAATGTAGGAGGTGGTCACAGCTTATCCCCTTCCAGCCGATCCGCAACCAACTTGGCGTATCCGGCTATATCAACCCAGCTATCCGCATAGTTCGGGTCGCCGTTCACGATCCGACCAATCTTGTGCGCGATCATTTCAAGCGCCTCTCTCTGGTCATCCGCCAAGAGGCTGCCATGGGCGAAAATCGCCCGTTTGATGTTTTGGGTTATAGCCGCGTGATCTTCAAAAGGGCCATAACGCGAGCCGCGCTCTGCCAAGGTGGATGTAATGTCGGTCATCTGAAATTTAGCCGCCGTTTATTGGACTGACGCGGCGCTCCTTGAGGAAACTCAATATGCCTGCGCGATCTCCCGGCGCTGGCGTTCATGCTGCTCGCGCTCGATGGCGCGGATATTGCGGCGGGCTTCATCTCGGATGTGTGCCTCGATCACCTTGCGAGCCTCTAAGGCGGGGAGATGCTTGTTCTTCATGAGCCGGAAATACTCGTCACGAAGATGTGGGGGACACCATGCCATGCGGCGCTCGGAGAAAGTTCTACCCCGTCGCGCGATGACATTAGGATCGGTCTTGCGCGGGCTGGCGTTCATGATCCGGACGGCCCGGCTCTGGCGCGCCCTCTCCCGCTCGACAAATGCGGGGTCAGTCCGCAGCTTGCGAAGCGTCTGGGCGTTCGCTGCCGCCTTGCGTGCACGGAACTCTGGGTCCGCCCACATGGCCTTGAGATTGCACGCCCGGCACATCTTAGCGTTGCGCGATTTGGGATGGTCGCAGGTCATCAATAATCCTCCGCCTGCGCGTTCGTCTCCGCGCGCACCTTTTCCGCCATCGCGTCGGCGTCGAGGTCGTTGAA
>Ga0180219_1000224_pt1 | contig 55754 bp, 60 predicted proteins | sample eDN3rd30CBELigMG_FD_151338 | JGI IMG/M metagenome (GOLD analysis project Ga0180219, IMG submission 151338) | Enriched Miracle-Growth compost microbial communities from Emeryville, California, USA - eDNA 3rd pass 30_C BE-Lig MG (version 2)... ... | reverse complement strand
TTCTTCGCCGAGATGTGGGAGCGTTTCTCCTATTACGGCATGCGGGCGCTGCTGATCTTCTATCTGACGCAGCACTGGCTGTTCTCGGACTCCAAATCGAACCTGATCTACGGCGCCTATACCGCGCTCGTCTATATCACCCCGGTGCTCGGCGGCTATCTGGCCGACCGCTATCTGGGGCAGCGCAAGGCGGTGCTGTTCGGCGGCGTCCTCCTGTCGCTCGGTCACCTGTTCATGGCGTTCGAGGGCGATCACGGCATCACCGAAGCCGCCACGAAGCAGGCCGATCCGGCGATCAACATCTTCTGGCTCGCGCTCGCGCTGATCATCGTCGGGTCGGGCTTTCTAAAAGCCAATATCTCGGTGATGGTCGGCCAGCTCTATCGCCTGACCGACATGCGCCGCGACGCCGCCTACACGATCTTCTACATGGGCATCAACGTCGGCGCCGCGCTCGGCACCATCCTCGTCGGCTATCTGGGGCAGCGGATCGGCTGGTCCTATGGCTTCGGGCTCGCCGGCATCGGCATGGTCGCGGGACTGATCGTCTTCGTGCTCGGCAAGAAGGTGCTGCTCGGCGCGGGCGAGGCTCCCGCGCCGCTGTCGCGCGGCAAGGAACTATCGGTCTATGGCGCCGGTGTCGCCGCGGTCGCGGTGATGTGGGCGCTGGTCCAGTATCAGGACGTGATCCAGACGCTGTTGATCATTTCGGGCATCGCACTGCTCGGCTATGTTCTTTACGAGAGTTTCAAGCTGCCGAAGGAGCCGCGCGAGCGCATGTTCGCGATCCTGTTCCTGATTGCCTTGAATCCGCTGTTCTGGGGCCTGTTCGAGCAGGCGGGCGGCAGCTTCAACCTCTACACCGACCGCTATGTCGACATCGGCGGGGTGCCGGCGTCGGTGTTCCAGTCGATCAACCCCATCTACATCATCCTGTTCGCGCCGGTGATCGCGGGCATCTGGCAATGGCTCGGCAAGCGCGGGCTCGAACCGTCGGCGCCCGCGAAGTTCGCGCTGGCGCTCGCGCAGGTCGGGATCGGCTTCCTCGTCTTCGTCTGGGGCGCGAAGGGCGCCGGGATGGAGGTGATGACCCCGGTGATCTTCGTCTTCCTGCTCTATCTGCTCCATACGACGGGTGAGCTCTGCCTGTCGCCGGTCGGCCTGTCGGCGATGAACCGGCTGGCGCCTTCCTATCTCGCATCGCTGATCATGGGCGCCTGGTTCTACATGACCGCGGTCGGCAATTTCGTCGCCGGCAAGATCGGCGAGGCGACGGGGGGCGAGAGCGGCGAGATGTCGAAGGAGGCGACGCTCGCCATCTATAACGAGATCGGCTGGATCACGCTGGGCGTCAGCGTCGTCGTGCTCGCCCTGTCGCCGATCGTGAAGCGGTGGATGCACCTCGACACGCTGCGCGACCGCGAGGGAGATATTCCCGGCGCGAGCGAGGTCGGCGAGGCGGAAGCCGCCGGCACCCATCCCGAACCCCGGCCGGCGAACTGAGCGTGGCCGGAGGAGTGAGGGGAAGCCTGCTCGCCGCGACGCTGCTCGCCGTGACCGGCTGCGCGGCGGCGGATGGCGCACCACAGACAGCGTCGGACACACCCGCCGCGGCGCCGGAAAAGAAACCCGACCGGTCGATCACCGATCCCTATCCGTCGACCTATCACGCTTATCCGTCGACGCCGACCGCGGTGCGCGGCGTCACCGTCTTCGATGGCGAGGGTGGACGGATCGAGCAGGGCACGGTGCTGCTGGCAGACGGCAAGGTCGAGCGCGTCGGCGGGCCGGACCTCGCGATCCCGGAAGGCTATCGGGTGATCGACGGCACGGGTAAATATCTGACCCCCGGCGTCATCGACGTCCACAGCCACCTCGGCGACTATCCGACCCCCAGCGTCGCCGCGCACGACGACGGCAACGAGGCGACGAGCCCGACGACTCCCGAAGTATGGGTCGAGCACAGCGTCTGGCCGCAGGACCCCGGCTTCACCCGCGCGCTCGCCAACGGCGGCATCACGACGCTCCAGATCTTGCCGGGCAGCGCGAACCTGATCGGCGGCCGCTCGGTCGTGCTCAAGAATGTGCCGGCGCGCACCGTGCAGGGAATGAAGTTCCCCGGCGCCCCCTATGGCCTGAAGATGGCGTGCGGCGAGAACCCGAAGCGGGTCTATGGCGCCAAGGGCCGGATGCCGTCGACCCGCATGGGCAATTTCGCCGTCGACCGCGCGACCTGGGCCAAGGCGGCCGCGTACAAGAAGAAGCTCGATAGCGGCAAGGCGGTCGACCGCGACCTGGCGATGGAGACGCTCGCCGGGGTGCTGTCGGGCGACATCCTCGTCCACAATCACTGCTACCGCGCCGACGAAATGGCGCTGGTCATCGATATGAGTCACGAGTTCGGTTACAAGGTCACCGCCTTCCACCACGCGGTCGAGGCCTACAAAATCCCCGACCTGCTGAAGAAGGAAGGGATTTGCGCCGCGATGTGGGCCGACTGGTGGGGCTTCAAGATGGAAGCCTATGACGCGGTGCCGGAGAATATCGCGCTGGTGAACCGGGCGGGCGCCTGCACGATCGTCCACTCGGACGACGAGAACCAGATTCAGCGGCTGAATCAGGAAGCGGCGAAGGCGCTTGCCGCCGGGCGCCGCATGGGGATGCGGATCAGCGACGAACAGGCGTGGACCTGGCTGGCGATCAACCCCGCGAAGGCGCTGGGCATCGCCGAGCGGACGGGCAGCCTGAAACCCGGCAAGATGGCCGACGCGGTGCTGTGGAACGACAACCCGTTCAGTGCTTATACGCGGCCCGAAAAGGTGTGGATCGATGGGGCGCTGATGTTCGACGCGCTCGACCGCAAGCGCCGCCCGGTCAGCGATTTCGAACTGGGGCAGCCGGGCGAAGGGGATGTGAAATGATCCGCGCGCTGATGCTTTCGGCCGCCGCGCTCATCGCCTGGTCCGCGGCCGCGCAGGATATCGCGATCACCAATGCGAAGCTCGTCATCGGCGACGGCAGCGCGCCGATCGAGGGCGGGACCGTGATCGTGCGCGGCGGCAAGGTCGTCGCGGCGGGTGCGCGCATTGCCGTGCCCGCGGGCGTCGAGACGGTCGATGCCGAAGGCCGCTATGTCACGCCGGGCATCGTCGCCGCCTTCAGCCGTGTCGGGCTGACCGAGGTCGATGCGGTGAGCGGCAGCAACGACCGCTCGGCGCCGCGCACGCGCTTTTCGGCGGGGCTCGACATCGCCCCCGCGCTCAACCCGATGGGCTCGCCGATCGCGGTCAACCGCGCCGCGGGCGTCACCCGCGCGATCGTCGCGCCGGGCGGCAGCAGCAATCTGTTCGCGGGGCAGGGCGCCGTCGTCGATCTGGGCGACGACATGGCGATGGTGACAAGACCGCGCGCGCTGGAATATGTCGCCTTCGGCGAGGACGGTGCGGCAAAGGCGGGCGGCAGCCGCGCTGCGACCTTCCTGCTGTTCCGCGAGCAATTGCTGGCGGCGCGCAGCTATGCCCGCAATCCCGCAGCGCTCGCCGAATGGGGCAATGACGCGATGATCCAGCGCGCCGATGCCGATGCGCTGGTGCGGGTGATCGACGGGACGACGCCGCTGTTCGTGCGCGTCGACCGCGCCGCCGATATCCTGAACGTGCTGGGGTTGAAGCGTGATTTTCCGGCGCTGAAGCTGGTGCTCGTCGGCGCGACCGAGGGCTGGCTCGTCGCGCCGCAGATCGCGGCGGCGAAGGTGCCGGTGCTCGTGTCGCCGCTCACCGACCTGCCGGGCAGCTTCGAACGGCTTGGCGCGACCCAGTCGAACGCCGGGCGGATGACGACGGCGGGGATCGACGTGTCGGTCGGGGTGTTCGACGACGACGACGCGCACAAGATGGGCTATGCGACCCAATATGCGGGCAATCTGGTCGGCCTGACGAGGATTCCGGGGGCGAGCGGCCTGTCGTGGGATCAGGCCTTCGCCGCGATCAGCAGCGCGCCGGCGCGCGCGGTCGGGATGGGCGACCGGATCGGCTCGCTGAAGCCCGGCCGCGCCGGCGACGTCGTGATCTGGGACGATGATCCGCTCGAACTCGGCAGCCGGCCGACCGCGGTGTGGATCGACGGCAAGCGCCAGTCGCTGACGACGCGGCAGGACCGCCTGCGTGACCGCTATGCCGATCCGGTGGAAGGAAGCCTGCCCAACGCCTATGATTGGTAAGGGCCGCGCCTGACCGACGCGGCACCGAGGAAGGGAGACGGGCCGTGCAACCCATGTCGCTGTTGATCGTCACCGGCATCCTGTTCGTCGGGTCGCACCTGCTGCTCTCGCACCCGCTGCGCGCCCCGCTGGCCGACCGGATGGGCGAGCGGGCCTTTCAGATCGTCTATTCGGTCGTCGCGATCGCAACGCTGATCATGGTTGTGCAGGCGTGGCGCGGCATGCCGCCCGAGCCGCCGCTGTGGGTCGTCGACGATCCGCTTTGGGCGCTCGCCTCGCTGCTCGTGCTGTTCGCGAGCATCCTGTTCATGGGGTCGCTGATCGGCAACCCGGCGCTGCCGGCGCCCGGCGCCGCTTTTGCCGCGCAGGCTGCGCCGCGCGGGGTGTTCGCAATCACTCGCCATCCGATGATGTGGGCCTTTGCGCTGTGGGCCTTCGCGCACGCGCTGGCGATGCCGACGCCCGCGCAGATCGTCCTGTCGGCCATCATCGCCGCCCTCGCGCTCGTCGGCTCGGCGGGACAGGATGCCAAGAAGGCGCGGCTGATGGGCGATGCCTGGCGCCACTGGACGGCGCGGACCAGCTTCGTGCCCTTTGCGCGGCAGGTCGGCGGGATCACGCCCTGGGGCGACACCATTCCGCGCGGCCATGCGCTGGCCGGCGGGCTGGTGCTATGGCTGGTCGCGACCTGGGCGCATGGCGCGCTGGGATATATGGCAGCGGGCATCTGGCGCTGGATCGGCGGATGAAACAGGACGAGCAGATGTCCGACCTGGCGCTGCGGTTGCTCGGCTGCGCCTATGACGAACTCGACGCGGCCGAGCAGCGCGTCATCCGCTCGATCGCCGAGCGCTCGCCGACCAGCCGCGATGCGGGGGACGGCGACGAGGTGACGGCGCGTCCCGGCCTCGGCGCGCGCCTTGCCGACAAGGTCGCCGCGGTCGGCGGTTCGTGGGGCTTCATCATCGGCTTTTCGCTGGTGCTGTTCGCCTGGATGCTGATCAATTCGAAGGCGCTCGAGCATCTGGGGCTGACCTTCGACCCCTATCCCTTCATCTTCCTCAACCTGATGCTGTCGATGCTCGCGGCGATCCAGGCGCCGGTCATCATGATGAGCCAGAACCGCCAGGCGGCGAAGGACCGGCTGACCGAAAAGCTCGATTACGAGATCAATCTGCGCGCCGAGCTGGAAATCATGCGCCTGCACGAAAAGATCGACCAGATGCGGATCAGCGAACTGGCGGAGAAGGTCGACGCGCTGTGCGCACGAATGGAGGCGAGGGGGTCAGGGGGATAGCTGCGGGGTGGATGGCGGTTTCGGGGTGAGAGCGGTCAATCCTCCACCTTTGTCATTCCCGCGAAAGCGGGAATCCAGTGTGGGGTCAGCCGACGCACGCTCTGGATTCCCGCTTTCGCGGGAATGACAAAGATATGAAATGCCGATCGTCGCCTATCGGTCGAAAGCCGCTCCTCCCCAAATCCCGCAAACGCCCCCTAAATCCGCACCATCCGCATCCCCGCCTCGCCATAGCGCGGGCCGCTGGTGCTGCCCATCGGCGCCGCGGTATCGATCGCGGCAAGGTCGTCGGCGTCCAGCGTCACCTCGGCCGCGGCGACGCTGTCCTCCATCGTCGCACGGCGCTTGGTGCCGGGAATGGGGACGATGTCGTCGCCCTGCGCGAGCAGCCAGGCGAGCGCTACCTGCGCGTTCGACACGCCATGCTTCGCGGCGACAGCGCCGATCGCATCGACGATGCGCAGGTTGGCGGGCAGATTCTCGTCCGAATAGCGCGGGTCGTTCCGCCGCCAGTCGTGCTCGGGCAGTTCGTCCCGGCTGCGTACCGTGCCGGTCAGGAAACCGCGGCCGAGCGGGGAATAGGGAACGAAGCCGATGCCGTGCTCGCGGCAGACGGGCAGGATCTTCGCCTCGACCTCGCGCTCCCAGATCGAATATTCGCTCTGCAGCGCGGTAATCGGCGCGGCCTGCGCGGCGCGGCGCAGCGTGTCGGGGCCGGCCTCGGACAGCGCGATGTGGCGGACCTTGCCCTCCTTCACCAGCTCCATCATGCCGCCGACCGTCTCCTCGATCGGGACGGCCGGGTCGACGCGGTGCTGATAGAAAAGGTCGATCGTGTCGATGCCGAGCCGTTGCAGCGAGCCTTCGCAGGCGCGCCGCGCGTTGGCGGGCGAGCCGTCGACCCCGGTGATCTGCTTGCCCTCGAACCGGAAGCCGAACTTGGTCGCGATGACCAGCCCCTCGCGCTTGCCCCGGATCGCTTCGCCGAGCAGTTCCTCGTTGCTGAACGGGCCATAGATTTCGGCGGTGTCGAAAAAGGTGACGCCCAGGTCGATCGCGCGATGGATCGTCCGCGTCGCCTCGTCCATGTCGGCGACTTCGCCATAGAGGATGTTGCCGCCCCTGATCATCGGCATGCAGCCGATGCCGATCGCGGAGACCTGAAGCCCGCCCCCGAGCGTGCGATATTTCATGCTGTTTCTCCTGCCGGTTCGTCGCCGATGCCGTCGGCGGCATATTTGGTCGCCGCGACGTCGGCGACGACATTGCCTATGGTGCGGAAAATGTCGGGAAAGGTCTCGACCGCGACGAGTAGCGCCAGCGGTGCGACGGGCACCCCCATCGACACCGCGATCGGTGCGATCGAGGTGACATAGCTGATCGAGCCGGGCAGGCTGACCGAGCTCAGCGCCGCGGCGACCGCGACGGCGAGTCCCACCGCCATCGTCCACGGCGTCAGTTCGACCCCGAACAGCCAGGCGATATAGACGACGACCGCCAAATTCATCGCGGTGCTGGTGAAGCGGAAGAGCGCGACCGCGAGCGGCAGTGCAACGTCGGCCTTTTTCGGATCGACCCCCAGCTCTTTCGAGGCTTCGAGCATTGCGGGCAGGCAGGCGAGCGAGCTTTGCGTGCTGAGCGCGACCGCGAGCGTCGGGATCATCGCGCGGACGAAGCGCGCCGGCGCGATGCCGACGACCAGCCAGGCGAGCAGCAGGCCGAGGAGGACGCAGGCGACCCCGATGCCCGAGACGATCAGAACATAATGGAGCAACCCGCCGAACGCCGCGACCCCCGCCTTGACCGCGAGCGCATAGCCGAGCGCGAAGACCCCGACCGGCGCCAGCGCGAGCACCCAGCCGATGACGACCAGCATCGCGTCGCCCAGCGCCTTGAACAGGCCCGACAGCGTCGCGCGCTGCTCGGGCGCGATGCGGGTGATCGCGAAGGCGAAGATGGTGGTGAAGACGATCAGCGGCAGCACCGCGGTCTCGGCGGCAGCGGCGATCGGGTTGGTGGGCACCAGGCTGAGCAGGAAATCGGCGAAGGTTGGCGAGGGCGGCACCTCCGCAGCGCCGCCGAGCCCGTGGCGCAGCGCCTCGGCGGCTCCCGCCGACAGCGGGAAGAGGCGCAGCAGCAACGGCGTGAGCAGCAGCGACATGATCCCGGTGATGACGATCGCGCCGACGAAGGTCGCGACCGCCCGCGCCGCCAGCGCCCCGGCGCGTGCCGCATCGGCGGTCGCGGTGATGCCGGTGACGAGCAGCGCGACGATCAGCGGGATGATCGTCATCTTGAGCGCATTGAGCCAGAGCAGGCCGATGGGTTCGATAAAGGGCAGCGAGGCGGTGCCGGCGTCGGGCGCGACCGATTCGATCCCGATCCCGAGCAGCATCCCGACCACGAGCGCCGAGAGGATGATCCATGCCGATTTCACGCCGCAATCCCCCGGTGGCGCCGTCGATCGACTTGAGAAGGCTCGTTCACCCGCTTCGTCACCCTGGACTCGATCCGGGGTCCCGCTTTTCCACGGTGCCGAGCGGGACCCCGGATCGAGTCCAGGGTGACGATGAACGCAAAGTCATGCCCTTTTTCCAAATTCGCTCTCCCCCGATCCCCGGTCAGCTTGCCAAGAAAAATGCGATAACCTAGGGCCATCCCGGGGACGCCGGAGCAGGTCCTGTCTTTGCCCGACGATTAGGTAGCAGAGGTGTCATGCGCAAGTTTTTCGGAACCGACGGGATTCGCGGACTGACCAACGCCGCGCCGATGACCGCCGAGGTGGCGATGCGCGTCGGCATGGCGGCGGGCGCGCATTTCCTGCGCGGTACCCACAAGCATCGCGTCGTGATCGGCAAGGACACGCGCCTGTCGGGCTATATGATCGAAAATGCGCTGGTCGCGGGCTTCACCAGCGTCGGGATGGACGTGGTGCAGGTCGGCCCGATGCCGACCCCCGCGGTCGCGATGCTCGTCCCCTCGATGCGCGCTGATCTCGGCGTGATGATCTCGGCCAGCCACAATCCCTTCGCCGACAACGGCATCAAATTGTTCGGCCCCGACGGCTTCAAGCTGTCCGACGCCGACGAGGCGCAGATCGAGGCGCGGCTGACGCAGGAGCCGACGCTCGCCGAACCGGCGCAGATCGGCCGCGCCAAGCGGATCGACGACGCGCGCGGCCGCTATATCCACGCGGTCAAGCAGAGCCTGCCGCAGGCGGTGCGGCTCGACGGGCTGAAAATCGTCGTCGATTGCGCCAACGGCGCCGCCTACAACAGCGCGCCGACGGTGTTCTGGGAATTGGGCGCCGACGTCGTCGCGGTCGGCGTGTCGCCGAACGGGCTCAACATCAACGACCAGTGCGGATCGACCGCGCCCGCGCTGCTTCAGGAAACCGTGGTCGCGAGCGGCGCCGACATCGGCATCGCGCTCGACGGCGACGCCGACCGGCTGATCGTCGTCGACGAGGCGGGCGCGATTGTCGACGGCGACCAGATCATGGCGCTGATCGGCGCGAGCTGGGCGCGGCAGGGACGGCTGAAAGGCGGCGGCGTCGTCGCGACGGTGATGTCCAACCTTGGCCTCGAACGCTTCCTCGAAGGGCAGGGGCTGCGGCTCGAACGCACCAGGGTCGGCGACCGCTATGTGCTCGAACGGATGCGCGAGGGCGGCTTCAACGCCGGCGGCGAGCAGTCGGGCCACATGATCCTGTCGGATCATGCGACGACCGGCGACGGCACGCTCGCGGCGCTGCAGGTGCTGGCCGAGCTGGTCCGGTCGGACAGGCCTGCGAGCGAGTTGCTGCACCAGTTCGACCCGGTGCCGCAGCTTTTGAAGAATGTTCGCTTCGCCGGCGGCAAGCCGCTTGACGACGCGAACGTCCGCGCCGCGATTGCCGAGGGCGAGACGGCGCTTGCGGGACGCGGCCGGCTTGTGATCCGCGCCTCGGGCACCGAGCCGGTGATCCGCGTCATGGCCGAGGGCGACGACGCGGCGCAGATCGAAACGATCGTCGACAGAATTTGCGACGCGGTGCGCGTCGCTGCAGGAGAATAGACATGCTCGAAATGCGACCCGATTGCGAACGCTGCGGCCGCGATCTGCCCGCCGACATCCACGGCGCCTTCATCTGCTCGTTCGAATGCACCTTTTGCGCCGATTGCGCCGACAAGCTCGACGAGCGCTGCCCCAATTGCGGCGGCGACCTGCTCGACCGGCCGCTGCGCGAGGGCGCGGTGCTGGCGAAGTTCCCGGCGTCGACTGAGCGGCGGCATCCGGGCGCGCGGGGCTGACCGTGCCAGTCCGCAAGATCGTCGTCCCTGCGAAAGCAGGGGCCGCTGTCGGTCGAACGCCGTGCACGACGTCCAGCGACCCCTGCTTTCGCAGGGGTGACGAGTTTTCTCGATGACCGCGCGCGTCCTCATCATCGCCGGCTCCGACAGCGGCGGCGGCGCGGGGATTCAGGCCGATATCAAGACGGTGACGATGCTCGGCGGCCATGCGATGACCGCGATCGCCGCGATCACCGCACAGAACACGCTGGGCGTGCAGGGCGTCCACGCCGTCCCCGCCGAGATGGTGCTGATGCAGATCGACAGCGTGGTCGCCGACATCGGCGTCGACGCGGTCAAGATCGGCATGATCGGCAGCGCCGACACCGCGGCCGCGGTGGCCGAGCGGCTGGCGCGGCCCGACTTGTCCGGCGCGGCGGTGGTGTTCGATCCGGTGATGGTCGCGACCAGCGGATCGGTGCTCGCCGACGCCGCGACGATCCGCGCCTTCGAGACGCTGCTCGCCCGCGCGGCTGTGGTGACGCCCAATATCGACGAGCTGGCGGCGCTCGGCGGCGAGGCGGCGGTTCTCGCGCACGGCTGCGCGCTGCTCGCCAAGGGCGGGCACGGCGAAGGCGCGACGGTGACCGACCGGCTGATCGAGCCCGACGCAGGCGAGGTCGCGCGCTGGGAGGCGCCGCGCATCGACACGCCGCACACCCACGGCACCGGCTGCACGCTGGCGAGCGCGATCGCGACCGGCCTCGCGCAGGGCATGCCGCTCGAACCCGCGGTCGCGCGCGCGCGTGATTTCGTACGGCTCGCGCTGCTCGGTGCGCCGGGACTGGGCGAAGGCCATGGTCCGATGGGGCAGCAGACCGTGCGCAACGACGGGCTGTTCACCGGCCCGGCGCTCAACCAGATCACGCTGCCGACGGCGGACTATGCGGCATCGGTGGCCTTCTACAGGCAGCTCGGTCTGACGCAGATCGTCGACAGCCCGGATAATGGCTATGCGCGCTTCGAGGCGGCGAACGGCGTCACGCTGTCGATCCACACCGGCGACGGCGCGGCGGGCGGGGCGACCGCCTATCTGGAAAGCGGCGCGCTCGACGCGTGGGTCGCCTGGCTTGCGCGGCGCGGGGTGCGCTTCGACACGATGCCGCGCGACGAGGAATGGGGCTGGCGCGAGGCGCGGCTCACCGACCCGGCGGGCAATCGGCTCTGCCTCTATCAGGCCGGCGAATATCGGAGGTATCCGCCGTGGCGCCTGTGACTCCCCTCCCGCTTGCGGGAGGGGCCGGGGGAGGGCATGTTTCCGCAATGCCCATTCCCGACAGATTCTCCCCTCCCCCCTCCCGCCAGCGGGAGGGGAACCGATGATCGTCGGTGTCGACGAGGCCGGGCGCGGCCCCCTCGCCGGGCCGGTGGTCGCGGCGGCGGTGATCCTGTGCGAGGGCGGAATCGACGGCCTCGACGATTCGAAGAAGCTCAGCGCGAAACGCCGCGGCGAGCTGGAGGTCCAGATCAAGGCGCGCTGCCGCTGGGGCGTCGGCGAGGCGAGCGTCGCCGAGATCGACGCGATCAACATATTGCAGGCGACCTTCCTCGCGATGACGCGCGCGGTCGAGGCGCTCGGCTGCGACCCGCACGAGGTACTGGTCGACGGCAACCGCCTGCCGCGCTGGAAATATCGCGCCCGTGCCGTGATCGGCGGTGATGCGCTGCATCCGTGCATTTCGGCGGCGAGCATCATCGCCAAGGAGCATCGCGACCGCTTCATGGTGGCCGCCGCGCGCGATTTCCCGTCCTTTGGCTGGGAGAGCAATATGGGCTATGGCACGCCGCAGCATCTGACGGCACTGCGCCTCCACGGGCCGACGCCCCTGCACCGCGCCAGCTTCGCGCCGGTCGCGCAGTTGATGCTGATCTGAGGGCGGGAGCCTGCGAAACGGTGGGAGAGGGCGATGCGCAGCGGATTCACGGCCGATGACGTCGCCGACAAGAGCGGCCGGCGCTTCCTGATCACCGGCGCCAACGCCGGTATCGGGTTCGAGGCCGCCAGGGTGCTGGCGGCGCGTGGCGGCCATGTCGTCCTCGCCTGCCGCGATGCCGCGCGCGCGGAGGCAGCGATGGAGCGGATTCGCGCCGACACGCCGGGTGCCGAACTGTCCTTCCTGCCGCTCGACCTCGCCGATCTCGATCAGGTGAAGACGGCGGCGGGGGCGGCGCTGGACGGGCCGCGCATCGACGTGCTGATCGACAATGCGGGGGTGATGACCCCGCCGCGCACGCTGACGAAGCAGGGCTTCGAGCTGCAGTTCGGGGTCAACCATCTCGGCCATTTCGCTTTTGTCGGGCTGGTGCATCCGCATGTCGAGGATCGTATCGTCATCACCGCCAGCCTCGCGCACAAGAGCGGCGCGATGGATTACAGCGATCTCGACGCGAGCCGCAGCTATCACCCCTGGCAGCGCTATCAGATGAGCAAGCTCGCCAACCTGCTCCACATGGTCGAACTCGATCGCCGGCTCGGTGCCGCGGGGCGCAGGGCGCAGGCGATCGGCTGTCATCCCGGCGTCGCGCTGACCGAGCTGACGCGGCATCTGCCGTTCCCCTTGCGCAGCATGACGCCGCTGGCGACCCCCTTCTTCAACAGCGCCGCGCAGGGCGCCTGGCCGACCCTGCAGGCCGCGACCGGCGCGCATGTGCAGGGCGGCGACTATCTCGGCCCGCAGGGGCTGGGAGAGGTCACGGGCCGCTCCGGCCCCGCCCGCGCGACGCGCGCGGGGCGCGACGCCAGCCTCGCGCGGGAATTGTGGGAGCGGTCGGTCGATCTGACCGGCGTCGATCCGGGGATATAGCTATCTTCCCTCTCCCCTTCAGGGGAGAGGATAGCGCAGCTTGCTCCGTCAGGAGCTTGCGGAGCTTGGAGAGGGGAAAATGGCAAGCCCCTCTCCAACTTCGGCTAGGCAGCAAGCTGCCAAGCCTCCATATCCTCTCCCCTGAAGGGGAGAGGAGGAAAAAATTTCACCACTGAGTCCTCCCCGCCACACCACCAGCAGTTGAGTCCCCGAGTCGCGGCGGACTCCATATGTCGTGGGGGACTGCTTTCGTTCTCGCCGCATTAACCTTTCGGAGAGGCGGATTCCTTAGAATCCTGTGCTTGACGGCGGAGTCCGCCGGACTCATCAAGGCCTTCTTTGCAATGAAACAGGGGCAAGCGGCATGGGTGTGATGGAGCGGGTCAAGGCGCCGGCGGCGAAGCGGCGGGCGGTGGAAACGGCCCCGGCAGACCTGCCGCTCGACAGTATATTGCAGGGCGACTGCGTCGAGATGATGCGCTCGCTGCCCGCGGCGTCGGTCGACATGATCTTTGCCGACCCGCCCTATAATCTCCAGCTTGGCGGCGACCTGCTGCGCCCCGACGGCAGCCAGGTCGACGCGGTCGACGACGATTGGGACAAGTTCGACAGCCTCGCGACCTATGACCGCTTCACCCATGCGTGGCTCAGGGAAGCGAAACGCATCCTCAAGCCCGGCGGCAGCATCTGGGTGATCGGCAGCTATCACAATATCTTCCGCGTCGGCGCGGCGCTGCAGGACCAGGGATATTGGATCCTCAACGACATCGTGTGGCGCAAGGCGAACCCGATGCCCAATTTCAAGGGCACCCGCTTCACCAATGCGCACGAGACCCTGATCTGGGCCTCGATGGGCGAGAAGGCGCGCTATACCTTCAACTATCGCGCGATGAAGACGCTGAACGACGAGCTTCAGATGCGCAGCGACTGGCTGATCCCGATCTGCGGCGGGCAGGAACGGCTCAAGAAGGGCGGGCACAAGGTCCATCCGACGCAGAAGCCCGAGGCCTTGCTCTATCGCATCCTGCTCGCCTGCTCGAACCCCGGCGACGTGATCCTCGATCCCTTCTTCGGCACCGGTACCACCGGCGCGGTCGCGAAGCGGCTCGGGCGCCATTATATCGGTATCGAGCGCGAGGATGATTATATCGCCGCAGCGAAGGAGCGCATCGAGATGGCGCTGCCGCTCGACGAGAGCGCGGTGAAGACGATGATGGCGCCCAAGGCGGCGACGCGGGTCGCCTTTGGCACGCTGGTCGAATGCGGGATGATCGCGCCGGGATCGGTGCTCACCGATACGAAGCGCCGCTGGAAGGCGGTGGTGCGCGTCGATGGCAGCCTCGATTGCGAAGGCCAGATGCCGGGGTCGATCCACAAGGTCGGCGCGGGCGTGCAGGGCGCGCCGAGCTGCAACGGCTGGACTTTCTGGCATATCGACGACGGCAAGCAATTGCGCGTGATCGACGCGGTGCGGCAGGACTGGCTGCTGGCGAACGAGGCGTAAGGCACAGCCGTCATCCCAGCGAAAGCTGGGATCGCTGGCGTCATGGCTGAACGACGGAGACCCCGGCTTTCGCTGGGGTGACGATAAGGGGGAGAGGGCATGTTCGCACTGCTGACCAGGCCCGCCCTCGGCGCCGCATCGCCCGGCGCGCGTGTTTATTGCCGCCCCGTCTGCTTCGTCGACCGCCCGCACGAGCTGGACGACGCCTGCCTGCGGCTCGCCGACACGATGCTGTGGTTCGCGGCGTGGAATGTCAGCCTGCGCGACGGTGATGGCGTGAAGTCCGCTATCGTTCCGGTTCCCGAACTGGACGACTGGATCGCGGCCATGCCCGACCGGCTCGCCGAAGCCGCAACCGCGCAGCGCGCCGCAATCCAGCGCCCGCGCGGCGCGCTCCAACTCGGCGACCGCACGGTGCGGCTGAACGAGCCGCAGATCATGGGCATCCTCAACGTCACCCCCGACAGCTTCTCCGACGGCGGCAAGCATGTCGATGCCACCGCGGCGCTCGACGCGGGTTTCGCGATGGCGTCGGCGGGGGCGGCCATCGTCGATGTCGGCGGCGAATCGACCCGTCCGGGCGCGCCGCTGGTCTGGGAAGGCGACGAAATACAGCGGGTCGAAGCCGTCGTCGCGGCGCTGGCGAAGGGCGGCGTCGCGGTGTCGATCGACACGCGCAAGGCGGCGGTCATGGAGGCGGCGCTGGCCGCGGGCGCGGCCCTCGTCAACGATATCTCGGCGCTGCGCTACGACGACCGCGCGATGGAGGTGGTCGCGCGCGCCGGCTGTCCGGTGGTGCTGATGCACGCGCCCTCGGCCAAGAGCGATCCGCATGAGGGCGGCGGCTACGCGCACACGCTGTTCGACGTCTACGATAGGCTAGGCGATCGCATCGCGGCGAGCGTTGCGGCGGGGATCGATCACGCGAAGATCGTCGTCGATCCGGGCATCGGCTTCGGCAAGGGCGTCGCCGACAATCTGGCGCTGGCGAACGGCCTGTCGCTGTTCCACACGCTCGGCTGCCCGATCCTGTTCGGCGCCAGCCGCAAGCGGATGATCGGCGCGCTCGACAACGAGGCGCCCGCCGAGGCACGGCTCGGCGGCAGCATCGCGCTCCACTATCGGGCGGCGGAGCAGGGTGCGCAACTGCTGCGCGTCCACGACGTCGCCGAGACCCGGCAGGCGCTGCGCGTGTGGCGCGGGCTGCGGGATGCGGCGCTGACGGGCTAGATTTCGCCCTCTCCCCTTCAGGGGAGAGGATAGGGAGGCTTGGCAGCTTGCTGCCTAGCAGTTGGGGAGGGGCTTGTCGGGCTTCCCCTCTCCAAGCTTCGCTAGCTCCTGACGGAGTAAGCTGTGCTATCCTCTCCCCTGAAAGGGAGAGGGAATCACGCCACCGTATCGATCCCCAGATCGCTCAATTTGCGATACAGCGTCGAGCGCCCGATCCCCAGCCGCCGCGCGACCTCGCTCATCCGGCCGCGATAGTGGCCGATGGCGAGGCGGATGACGTCGGCCTCGATCTCCTCGAGCGGACGCAGGTTGCCGTCGGGTAGATAGAGGGTCACGCCGATCGCCTCGCCGTTGATCGCGACCTCGCCCTGTCCCGCCGATCCGCTGCCGCCGAGCGCGGCCTCGATCGCGGTGAAATCGGCGCTGGTCAGCACGTCGGTCTTGCTGTCCACCGCGGCGCGGAACAGCACGTCCTGCAACTGGCGGACATTGCCCGGCCAGGCATAGGCGGCGAGCAGGCGCAGCGCGTCGTCGGTGACGCCGAGCGGCTTCATCCCCGGCAGGCCGCCGATCCGCGTCAGTAGGTGGCGCGCGAGCGGGCCGACGTCGCCGCGCCGCTCGCTGAGCGAGGGCAGGGTGAATTGCGCGCTCGACAGCGCATAGAACAGGTCCTCGCGGAAATGGCCGGCCTCGATCAGCTTGTCGAGCGGGCTCGCGCTGGTCGAGATGATGCGGACGTCGACGCTCTGGCGGATCGTCCCGCCGATCATCTGCACCTCGCCCGTGTTGATGAACTCGACCAGCTTCGCCTGCGTTTCCAGCGGGATGCACTCGACATGGTCGATGATGATGCTGCCGCCGTCGGCCTCGACCAGCCGCCCGATCTGGCGGTCGAAGGCGCCCGGAAAGGCGCCGCGCTCGTGCCCGAACAGGCCCGACCCGATCAGCCCCGGCGACACCGCCGAGCAGTCGACCATCACCAGCGCGCCGCGCGCGCGCGGGGAGGCGCTGTGAATCGCGCGGGCAAAGACTTCCTTGCCGGTTCCGGGCTTGCCGTTGATCATCACCGGCACGCGCGCGCGCGCCGCCTTGGCCGCGATGGCCAGTGCGCTGCGGAAATTGGGCGACGATCCGATGATCTCCTCGAAGGCGAGCGGGGCGCGCAGCTTTTCGGTCAGCGGGCGCAATTCGCCCTGCGGTCCGGCGTCCGACGCGACGCGGTCGAGCGCGCCGAGCAGCCGGTCGGGGGCGATCGGCTTCTGTACGAAATCGCTCGCCCCGGCGCGCATCGCGGCGACGGCCGTCTCGACCCCGCCGCGCATGGTGACGACGATCAGCGGCAGCGCCGGGCGCCAGCGGCGCAGTTCGGCGACGAATTCGGGGATCGGCGCGCCCGGCGCGCCCTGGTCGACGAGCACGGCGTCGAGCGCCATGCCCTCCTGCGTGCCCAGCCGCGCGAGCGCGGTATCGGTATCGCCGGCGATCACGCTGCGCCAGCCGCCGCGCGACATCAACGCCGACAGGAAGCGCTGCTGCGCCGTCTCGCTGTCGACGATCATGACCGTTCGCGTATCGCGCGTGCCTGCCATCTTTTTCGGTTTCGCCCCCGTGCCCAAGGATGTCCCGGCATGGTCATGCCGCCGGTCCGCTGTTTCCGTCGGTGATTTACGCCACAGGGGTAAAAGGGCGATTAAGGGCGACGGCCTTTCGAACGCCCAAAGCGCTTGAGCATCGCGGGAGGCGTCGCTAGAGCCAATGCCGAATCCCGATTCCGGGGCGCCCGCGGCGCCCTGCACAGGAACAGGCAAAGGGGAAAGCCATGGCGGACCAGGAAATGAAGGCGGCGAACGAAACCTATGCGGGTTTCCTGAGCCTGTTCAAGACGGGCGCGATCATCACCGCGGTCGCCGCTCTCGTCGTCGTCCTGCTGATCTCCTGACCGGAATCGGCATGCGCATCGCTGTATTGAAGGAGCTCGCTCCGGGCGAGACACGGGTCGCCGCGACTCCGGAAACCGTCAAGAAATTCATCGGTCTGGGTGCCGAAGTTGCCGTGGAATCGGGGGCGGGTGAAACCGCCTCGGTCGCCGATGCCGACTATGCCGCCGCGGGCGCCAGCGTCGGCAGCCGCGCGGAGACGCTCAAGGGCGCGAACATTCTGCTCGGCATCCAGGGACCGGACCCGAAGAGCCTGTCGGGCTTCGCTGAGGGCGCGTGGCTTGCCGCCGGGCTCAACCCCTTCGGGGAACGCGCGCGCGTCGATGCCTATGCCGAGCTCGGACTCGAGGCGCTGGCGATGGAATTCATGCCGCGCATCACGCGCGCGCAGTCGATGGACATCCTCTCCAGCCAGGCGAATCTCGCGGGCTACAAGGCGGTGCTGATGGCGGCGAACGCCTATGGCCGCGCCTTTCCGATGATGATGACCGCCGCGGGCACCGTCAGCGCCGCCAAGGCCTTCGTCATGGGCGTCGGCGTCGCGGGGCTGCAGGCGATCGCGACCGCGCGCCGCCTGGGCGCGCAGGTCAGCGCGACCGACGTGCGCTCGGCGACCAGGGAACAGATACTCAGCCTCGGCGCCAAGCCGATCTTCGTCGAAAGCGTCGCGGGGATCGAGGGGGAGGGCGCGGGCGGCTATGCCACCGAAATGTCCGACGAGTATAAGGCGGCGCAGGCGGAGCTGGTGTCCTCGCACATCGCCAAACAGGACATCGTCATCACCACCGCGCTGATCCCGGGGCGCCCGGCGCCGCGGCTCATCAGCGACGCGCAGCTCAGGACGATGCGCGCGGGCAGCGTGATCGTCGACATGGCGGCCGAAAGCGGCGGCAATGTCGAGGGTTCTGCCGCGGGCGAGACGAAGCGCATCCACGGCGTCACCGTGATCGGCGCGCAGAATATCGCCGCGCTGATGCCCGCCGACACCAGCGCCTTGTTCAGCCGCAACCTGTTCAACTTCCTCTCCGCCTTCTGGGACAAGGAAGCGGGCAAGCCCGTGCTCGACGAGGAAATCGGCAACGCCGTGCGCCTGACGCAGGGCGGCAAGGTCGTCAACGAGCGGCTGCTAGGGTAGCGGCGAACCGCGCCGGAGCACCGACTTTCTTCTGAAACTTTCGCGTCATAATGCGCGTTGGTTTTCGGCCGGGTCGCCGCGTCATGCGCGCGCCTGCACCGATCGATGCGAATGCGAAGGAGACTGGGCGGTGGCAAGGCGGCTTCTGGTGGCGGGCATGATCGCGGGCCTCGCGCTCGCCGGGTGCAAGAAGACGCCCGAACCGCCGGCGACCGAGACAATGGCCGACATGACCGTGATCGGCGCGGGCGGGCGGGAGGCGCAGTCGATCGTCGACAGCATCCTCGCCATGCCGAACCACAAGACCTTCTCGGCCGCGCTCGCGGCGTCGGGCGTCGCCGCGAAGCTGTCGGAAACCGGTCCGTTCACCGTCTTCGCGCCGACCGACGCCGCCTTCGCGCAGGTGCCGGTGGCGACGCGCGACGCGTGGATGCGTCCCGAAAGCAAGGCCGTGCTCGCCGGCGTCCTCGACTATCATATCGTCCCCGGAAAGCTGACCGCCACCGACTTGGCGGCGCGAATCGAGGCGGGCGGCGGCAAGGCCGTGCTGACGACAGCGGGCGGGCAGGACCTCACCCTGTCGATGAGCGGCAACAAGATTCTGCTGACCGCAGCCGGCGGCAACCGGGCGGTGGTGTCCGCTGCCGACCTCGACCGGAAGAATGGCGTGATCCACGTCGTCGACGCGGTGCTGATGCCCCGGATGTAAGTAAAGGCTTGGGGCATCGGCGGATGAATGCGTTTGCTTCGGGGTTCCCCCTACTGTCACCCTGAACGTGTTTGGCCTGTGTACCGTTGGAGCCTGTAAGCGATCCCCGGCGAAAGCCGGGGTCCATTTTGAACGGACAGCGCCCGGCGTCTGGACCCCGGCTTTCGCCGGGGATCACCCCTTACAGGCCGCAAGGGTATAAACGCCAACTTGTTTCAGGGTCCATGGCCCGAGCTTGCTGCGGACGCCGCGCTGAAAGAGGGGGCAGGCCATGGATACGGAAACAAGTTCAGCATGACGAAGCGGGAGAGGTATGGTGTTTCGCCCTGAAACGGCGGCAATCGGGCGCGCCAGCGATATTTTATGTCGCCATCCGGCCTTCCTTGCATCGCGAGAGAAAGCGATACGGCCTTTTTTGTCCGCTTAGGAGTCGACACGCCGCGCGCGGGTCGGCAAGAGAGGCGCGCACGGAATCAGCAGGGGAGCAGCCCGTGGATTTTATCGCCATTTTCTCGATTTTCGTTCTCGCCTGTTTCGTCGGCTATTTCGTCGTCTGGTCGGTGACGCCCGCGCTTCACACGCCGCTGATGAGTGTCACCAACGCGATTTCGTCGGTCATCATCGTCGGCGCGCTGATCGCCAGCGCCGCCGCGGGCTCGCCCGTGTCCAAATGGCTCGGCCTCGCCGCCGTGGTGATGGCGAGCATCAACATCTTCGGCGGCTTCGCGGTTACCGAGCGCATGCTTGCGATGTACAAGAAGAAAGAGCGCTAACCATCTGAAATATTGTCACCCCGGCGAAAGCCGGGGTCTCGTCGTCAGAGCCTGACGCAATGTTTGAGATTCCGGCGTTCGCCGGGATGACACAGGGGAAGAATTTCACATGCACGACGTCGCACCGATCAATCCCTGGGTAGCCTTGGCCTATCTGGTCGCGGGGGTCTTCTTCATTCTCGCACTGCGCGGCCTGTCGTCGCCCGCCTCATCGCGGCGCGGCAACCGCTTCGGCATGGCGGGCATGGCGATCGCGGTCGTCACCACCCTGCTGACCCATGAGCTCGCGAACCCGATCGAGTTGATCGGCGCAATCGCAATCGGCGCGATCATCGGCGTCGTCATGGCGCGCAAGATCGCGATGACCGCGATGCCGCAGCTCGTCGCGGCCTTCCACAGCCTCGTCGGCCTCGCCGCAGTCGCGGTCGCGGCGGCGGCCTATCTGAACCCCGGCGCCTTCGGCATCGCCGACGAAGCGGGGCAGATCTTCACCGTCAGCCGCATCGAGATGGGTCTCGGCATCGCGATCGGCGCGATCACCTTCTCGGGTTCGGTCATCGCCTTCCTGAAGCTCAACGGCAATATGTCGGGCGCGCCGATCATGCTGCCTGGCCGCCACGTCATCAACCTCGGCACGCTCGCCGCGATCCTCGGCCTGATCGGCTATTTCCTGACCGACCAGTCGCCCGCGGTCTTCTGGACGATCACGGCATTGAGCTTCCTGATCGGTTTTCTGCTCATCATCCCGATCGGCGGCGCCGACATGCCGGTCGTCGTGTCGATGCTCAACAGCTATTCGGGCTGGGCCGCGGCGGCGATGGGCTTCACGCTGCACAACACGGCGATGATCATCACCGGCGCGCTCGTCGGCTCGTCGGGCGCGATCCTCTCCTACATCATGTGCCGTGCGATGAACCGCAGCTTCATCAGCGTGATCGCCGGCGGCTTCGGCGCCGACGATTCGGGCGGCGCGGGCGGCGGCGCCAAGGAGCAGCGCCCGTGGAAGCCGGGCAGCGCCGACGACGCCGCCTTCCTGATGAGCCAGGCCGAGAATGTCATCATCGTCCCCGGCTATGGCATGGCGGTCGCGCAGGCGCAGCACGCGCTGCGCGAGATGGCCGACCTGCTCAAGAAGGAAGGCGTCAACGTCAAATATGCGATCCACCCTGTCGCGGGACGCATGCCCGGTCATATGAACGTCCTGCTTGCGGAGGCGAACGTCCCCTATGACGAGGTGTTCGAGCTCGAGGACATCAACAACGAATTCGCCCAGTGCGACGTCGCCTTCGTCATCGGTGCGAACGACGTGACCAATCCCGCGGCAAAGACCGACAAATCCTCGCCGATCTACGGCATGCCCGTCCTCGACGTCGAAAAGGCGAAGACGGTGCTGTTCGTGAAGCGTTCGATGGGCGGGGTCGGCTATGCCGGGGTCGACAACGACGTCTTCTACATGGACCAGACGATGATGCTGCTCGGCGATGCCAAGAAGATGGCCGACGATATCGTCAAGGCGCTGGGGCATGGGCACTAGACTCTGACCGTCGCCCCTGCGAAGGCAGGGGCCGCTATCGGGGTAGCGTCAGGCTGCCTGCGGCCGCCGCCTTCGCGGGGGCGACGTGTTTCCAAAGGGGTTTTATGCGGAAAATCGGCCTGATCGGCGGCATGAGCTGGGCGTCGACCGAGATTTATTATCGCCATCTCAACAAGGGGGTGCAGAAACGGATCGGGACGAGCTGTTCGGCGCCGATCCTGCTCGAAAGCCTCAACTATTGCGAGCTGTCGCGCCTGACGACGCCCGAGCAATGGGATCATGCGCGCGCGGTGCTGATCGAATCGGCGAAGCGGCTTCAGGACGCGGGTGCGACCGCGCTGATGATCGCGGCCAATTCGATGCACAAGCTCGCCGAGGATGTCGGCGCTGCCATCGATATCCCGCTGATCCATATCGTCGACGAAACGGGCGAAAAGATGCGCGCCGACGGCATCAGGACCGCCGCCGTCATCGGCACGCGCAACGTGATGACCGAGCCCTGGTATCGCCAGCGACTCGTGCGCTACGGCCTGACCCTCGCCCCCTACGACGACAGCCGCGCCGAGGAGGTCGACCGGATCGTCTATGACGAACTGATGCAGGGCAAGGCGACCGAGGATTCGCGCCGCACGATGCGCACCTTCATCACCGACATCGCCAAGCAGGACGTCCAGGCGCTGGTGCTCGCCTGCACCGAACTGGTCATGCTTGTCGACCCCGATGCCAATGTGCTGCCGATCTACGACGCCGCGCGCATCCACGTCGCCGCCGGGGTCGACTGGATATTGGGCGACGCGCCGTAGGGACTTCACCTCCCGCTCGCAGAAGGAGAGCTTATCTTACATCCCTGTCAGCAAGGCCTTGGCATCGGCGGCGGCTTGCCGCATGCTGCGGGAAAAGCAGGGAGAGAATTGATGCGAGTCCACTGGTTTTCGCTGGCTGCGCTGTTGGCCGTCGCCGCCGTGCCCGCCGCCGCCAAGACGCTGCACGTCAGCGCCGACGGCCCCGACGCGAACGAGAAATTGCAGGAAGCGCTGATCCTCGCCGAGCCGGGCGACGTCGTCGAACTGGGCGCCGGGACATGGACGCTGACCGACGGCCTGTCGCTCGACGTCGACAATGTCACCGTGCGCGGCGCGGGGATAAAGGACGGTGAGGGCTCGGTCCTCGATTTCGCGGGCCAGCAGGGAGCGGGCGAGGGGCTGCTCGTCACCTCCGACGACGTCTATCTCACCGATTTCGCGGTGCTCAACACGAAAGGCGACGGCATCAAGTCGAAGGGCGCCGACCGCATCGTCTATCACCGGCTCCGCGTCGAATGGACCGCCGGGCCGAAGGAAACCAACGGCGCCTACGGCATCTATCCGGTCGAGAGCAGCGACGTGCTGATCGACAGCGTCTACGTCCGCGGCGCTTCCGATGCGGGCATCTATGTCGGCCAGTCGAAGACTATCGTCGTGCGCGATTCGATCGCGATAGAGAATGTCGCGGGGATCGAGATCGAGAATTGCTACGACGCCGACGTCCACGACAATGTCGCGACGAAGAACACTGGCGGCATCCTGGTGTTCGACCTGCCCAGCCTGCCGCAGCAGGGCGGCCACAATGTCCGCGTCTTCGACAATATGGTGCACGACAACAGCACCCCGAATTTCGCGCCCAAGGGCAATATCGTCGCGAGCGTGCCGACCGGCACCGGCGTGCTGGTGATGGCGAACAGCCGGGTCGAGATCTTCGACAATGTGCTGGCCGACAACGGTACCGCCAACGTGATGATCGTCGGCTATCGCTATCCCTATGACGACGCCAAATATCAGCCGCTGCCCCGCGATATCGCGGTGTGGGACAATGAACATGGCAAGGCGGGCTTCGCGCCGGCCTTTCCGGGCGGCGCCGGGATCGCGGCGGCGATGGGCGGCAGCATCCCGCCCGTGCTGTGGGACGGGGCGGGGAATGCGGTCGTCAACGACGATGTCGGCGTGCTGTCGCTGAATCTGCCCGACATATCGACGCCGCAGAGCGAGGCGAAGCCGTCGCCCGCCGACCTCAAGGGCGAGGCGCCGGCGCCGCTGCCCGGCGTCACCCTGCCGGCGAGCATGGAGGCGCGGGTCCAGTGAGGCGTCTCGCTGCCGCCTTCGCCGCAGCGCTGCTGTGCGCGAGCGGCGCAGTCGCGGTGCCCGAACCCGGCCCGAACCAGGCGGTCATCGACGGCGTGGACATGCCGAAAAAACTGTCCGCCTTCGGGATTTTCCGCCCGGGCACGAACGAGCCGGTCGACACGCTGCTGCCCTATACGCTGCACACGCCGCTGTTCAGCGACTATGCCGAAAAGCACCGGCTGATCTGGGTGCCGCCGGGCCAGCAGGCACGCATCGCGGTGGACGGGCATATCGACTTTCCGGTCGGCAGCCTGATCGTCAAGAGCTTCGGCTGGCCCGAACAGGACGATGGGCGGCCGGTCGAGACGCGGCTGCTGATCCACCGCGCCGACGGCTGGACCGCGCTGCCCTATATCTGGGACGCCGACGGCAAGGATGCGACGCTGGCCCTTGCCGGGCGCCGGGTGCCGGTCAGCTTCAAGAGCCCCGACGGTGCGGCGCACAGCATCCGCTATGCGGTGCCGAACAAGAATCAATGCAAGGAATGCCATAGCAAGGCGGGCGCGATCGTGCCGATCGGGCCGAAGGCGGCGAACATCGACTTCGGCGCCGCGCTGACCCGCCCCGATTTCGCGCGCTTCTTCGCCGAACCGCCGCAGGCGGCAGCGCCGATACCGCGCTGGGACGATCCCGCGAGCGGCTCGCTTGAACAGCGGGCGCGGGCCTATCTCGACGTCAATTGCGCCCATTGCCACAACCCGCAGGGCAGCGCGTCGAACAGCGGCCTGTTCCTGCGCTGGACCGACCCCGTCGGCGTCAATTACGGCATCGGCAAGCGCCCGACCGCGGCGGGGCGCGGCAGCGGCGGGATGGAGTTCGCGATAAAGCCCGGCGATCCCGACCACAGCTTCCTTATCTACCGCCTCGAAAGCCTCGAGGCCGGAATCGCGATGCCCGAGGTCGGGCGCTCGACCGTGCACAAGGAAGGCGCGGCGCTGCTGCGGCAATGGATTGCCCAGATGCCGAAGGACGGGCGATAATCCCTCCCTCCTCGTCGCCCCGGACTTGATCCGGGGTCCGCTTTCGGGCGTTGCAAGCGGGACCTGGGATCGAGTCGGCATTTATCCCCTTCGGACAAGTGAGTGATCCCCGGCGAAAGCCGGGGTCCATGCGAGGCAGGCGCGCGCTAACTGGACCCCGGCTTTCGCCGGGGATCGCCACCTTCCTTGTCTCAAGGGTATAGATGCCGATCAACTCCGGTGACGAAGGGGGCAAAAGCGCGCATTGCTTTCGCAGGTTTTCATGCCGGACGTCCGGCCCTAAGGATCGACCCATGACCACCCTCATCCTCCACGATTATTTCCGCTCCTCGGCCAGCTATCGCGTCCGCATCGCGCTGAACCTGAAAGGGCTCGATTACGAGCGCGTCGAGGTCAGCCTGATCGCCGGCGAGCAGAAAAGCGACGCCTATCTGGCGCAGAATGCGCAGGGCTTCGTACCGATGCTCGTTGCGAATGGCGAGGCGATCATCCAGAGCCTCGCGATCATCGACTGGCTCGACCGCGCCCATCCCGAACCGCGGCTGATCCCCGACGATCCGATGCCGCGCGCGGTCGCGCTCGCGCAGGCGCATGTCGTCGCCTGCGACATCCATCCGCTCAACAATCTGCGCGTGCTCAAATATCTGAAAAAGGATCTGGATCTCAACGAACAGACCCGGGACCGCTGGTATCGCCACTGGATCGTCGAGGGCTTCGACGCGCTCGAGGCGATGGCGGGCGCGGGGCGCTATCTGGGGGGCGACGCGCCGGGGATCGCCGACTGCTGTCTGGTGCCGCAGATGTACAACGCCCGCCGCTTCGACGTGCCGGTCGACGATTTTCCGCGACTGGTCGAAATCGACGCGGCGTGCAGGGAATTGCAGGCATTCCAGCGGGCGCACCCCGACGCCGTGAAGGCGGGGTAGCGCGCGCGGGCTTCTTCGTTCGGCTTTTCGTTCCGGGTTTTCGGCGCGCGCATGCTGCGATAGGATGACGGCTATGGTCGCCAAGACGCTCAACCTCGATCAATTTCTTCCCTATCGGCTGTCGATCGCGTCCAATGCGCTGTCGGAGCGCATCGCCGCCGATTATCAGAACCGCTTCGGGCTCAAGATTCCCGAATGGCGGCTGATGGCGGTGCTCGGCGAGGGAACGCCCAAGACGCAGCGCGAGCTGGTCGCCAAGACGCGGATGGACAAGGTGACCGTTAACCGCGCCGCCAAGGCGCTCGCCGACCGGCAACTCATCCGGCGGCAGGCGCACGAAGCCGACGGGCGCTCGCACCATCTGGAACTGACCGAGACCGGCTGGTCGCTCTACGACGCGATCGTCCCCGCCGCGCTTTCGACCGAGGAGCGACTCGAATCGCATATCAGCGGCAAGGAGCGGCAGGCGCTGATGGCGATCCTGGCGAAGCTGATCAACGCCGCCAAAGACTATGATTGATCCCGCCTATCGCGCCGTGCCGGCGGATGCGCTGCGGATCGAGCCGCTGGGCGAACTGACCGCGATCTTCGACCGGCGCTCGATGCAGACGCATTTGGTGGTTCCGCCGGTGCCGGAGATGCTCGTGGCGATGGCGGACGACGCCTGCGACGCCGCGGCGCTCGCGGCGCGGCTGGCCGAGCGGTTCGACCTGTCGGTCGAGGGCGACGCGCGCGCGGTGGTCGCGGCGCGGCTGCGCGAGTTGGCCGCGATGGGGCTGGTGGCGCCGGCGTGAGACACAGCACTCGCATCGCGGTCGGCCCCGTACAGTTTCGGATCGGCAGCGACTGGGCGCAGCCGGTCGCGGCGCTGAACCGGCTCTATGTGGGCTATCCGCGGGACCCGGAACGGCCCGCCGATGCGACGGTGCGGCTGTTCGCGGCGCGGCCGTGGCGCCGCTGGCTGCGCCCCTCGGTGCAGATCGGCGGCGATTTCACCGTCCCCGACGCGCTGCCGTTGCCGCTGTCGATGGGCCTGCTCGCCGCCGAGATGGGGATGAACCTGCAGGTCGCGCTCGGCTGGCGGCGCCACCTGCTGCTCCATGCGAGCGCGGTGGCGAAGGACGGGCGCGCCGTCCTCCTGTCGGGCGTTTCGGGGTCGGGCAAGTCGACGCTCGCGGCGCTGCTCGGCGAAAGCGGCTGGCGGCTGATGGGCGACGAATTCACGCTGATCGCGCCGGACAGCGGCGACGCGCTGGCCTTTCCTCGCGCGGTCAGCCTGAAGAATGAGGCGATCGCCGAAATGGCGGCGCGGGTCGATCCGGCGCGGTTCGGTCCGCTGCTGGCCGGGACGCCCAAGGGCGACATCCGCCACCTGGTCCCGCGCCCCGACGCCATTGCCGCGATGCACGACCCCGCGCGCCCGGCGTTGATCCTCTTCCCGCGCTTCGGCGGCACGGCGGCGGTCGAGCTGATGGGCGAGGGCGAAGCCTTCGTGCGGCTGACTGAGGCGTCGACCAACTATGTCGCGCTCGGCGAGGCGGGTTTTACGGCGCTGACACGGCTGGTGCGCGAAACGCCGGTCTTCGGCATCTCCTATCCCGACAGCGCGACCGGCCTGGCGCTGGTCGAGCAGCTTTTCGCCGAGGCGATACGATGAGCGCGGTCTGCGCCCTCGTCGACCTGCTCGCCGGGCGCCGCGACGCCGCCAGCCTGTCCCCGCGCGAATGGGACGGCGTGATCTCGGTCGCGCGCGCCGAGGCGCTGCTCGGGACGCTTTCGGTCCGTCTCGGGGACGCGGCCTTGCCCGCGCCGGTCGCCGCGTTGTTCGCCGACCAGCGCGCAGCGGCTGAGGTCGCGCAGCATCAGGCGCTGTGGGAGGCCGAAATGGCGCGCCGCGCGCTCGCCGACGACGCCGAGTTCGTGCTGCTCAAGGGCACCGCCTATGCCGCCGCCGGCCTGTCCTGCGCGCGGGGGCGGCAGATCGGCGACCTCGATATCCTCGTTCCCTGGCACGACATCGGGCGCGCCGAGAACGAGCTGCTCGAAGGCGGGTGGGAATGGGTCAAGCCCGATCCCTATGACGACGCCTATTATCGCGATCACATGCACGAACTGCCGCCGCTGATTCACAAGGCGCGGGATCGGATGATCGACGTTCACCACACGATCCTGCCGCGCACCCATCGCAAGACCCCCGATCCGCTCGCGCTCGTCGCCGATGCGGTGCCGACGGCGAGCGGCTTCGCGGTGCTCTGCCCTACCGATATGGCGTGCCACTGCGCCGCCCACATGCTCGCCGACGGCGATCTGCAGGGAGGCTTGCGCAACCTGTGGGATTTCCACTGCCTTGCCGGCGATTTCGTCGCGGCCGACGCGGGCTTTTGGGGCCGGCTCGACGCGCGCGCGGCCAAGCACGGGCTGCGGGTCGAGGTGCGCCGCGCGGCGCGGCTCGCGCGCGACCTGTACGGCACCGTGTTGCCCTCCGGCTGGGACGGTCACGACCCCGGCGACCGCTGGTATCGCCGCCGCCTGCTTGCGCGCGACGATTGGGGCGGCGCGAGCGATTTCTTGCTTCAGCAGGCCTTCTATATCCGCTCGCACTGGCTGCGCATGCCGCCTGCGATGCTTGCGCGCCATCTGTGGGCCAAATGGCGCCGCCGCTGATTGCGGCGGCCGCTCTGGAATCCGCATCCATTTGCTGGCATGGCAGCGCGCATGAGCAACGCGATCGCCGCCGTCATCCTTGCCGCGGGCAAGGGCACTCGCATGAAGTCCGACCTGCACAAGGTCCTGCACCCGATCGCCGGGCGGCCGATGCTGCTGTACCTGATGGACGGCCTCGCCGCGCTGTCGCCCGCCGCGACCGTGGTCGTCGTCGGCGACAAGCGCGAGCAGGTCGAGGCGGCGCTGGCCGGCACCGGCGCGGTCGTCGCGGTGCAGGAGCCGCAACTCGGCACCGCCCATGCGGCCCTGCAGGCAAAGGCAGCGCTTGCCGGATTCGACGGCATCGTCCTCGTCTGCTTCGGCGATTGCCCGATGCTGGCCGCCGACACGGTGCGCCGGCTGTGCGGCGCGCTCGAATCGGGGGCGCGGGTCGCGGTGCTCGGCTTCCGCCCCGCCGATGCCGCCGCTTACGGCCGTATCCTCGCCGATCCCGACGGCACCGTGCGCAAGATGGTCGAATATAAGGACGCGAGCGAGGCCGAGCGCGCCGTCGACCTGTGCAATTCGGGCGTCATCGTCGCCGCGGCCGCCGATATGTGGCGCCTGCTCGAAGCGGTCGGCAACGCCAATGCGCAGGGCGAATATTACCTCCCTGACGTCGCGACGGGCGCGATCGCCGAGGGCGCGCGCGTCGTCGTGATCGAAACCGGTGCCGCCGAGGTGGCGGGCGTCAACAGCCGCGCCGAACTTGCCGCGATGGAGGCGGAGTGGCAGGCGCGGCGGCGGCGGACCGCGATGGACGAGGGCGCCACGCTGATCGCCCCCGAAACCGTCTGGTTCGCCTGGGACACGCGGCTCGGGCGCGATGTGACGATCGAGCCCAACGTCTTTTTCGGCCCCGGCGTTGCGGTGGCCGACGGGGTCAGGATCCGCGCCAACTGCCATATCGAGGGCGCGACCATCGGCGCGGGGTGCGAGGTCGGCCCCTATGCGCGGCTCCGCCCCGGCACCATCCTGGGCGAGAAGGCGAAGATCGGCAATTTCGTCGAGACCAAGAAGGCCGAGATCGGCAAGGGTGCCAAGGCCAATCACCTGACCTATCTGGGCGACGTCAGCGTCGGCGCGGGCGCCAATATCGGCGCCGGCACGATCACCTGCAATTATGACGGCTATTTCAAATATCGCACCGAGATCGGCGAGAATGCCTTCATCGGATCGAACAGCGCGCTCGTCGCGCCGGTGCGGATCGGCCGCGACGCCATCGTCGGCGCGGGCAGTGCGGTGACCCGCGACGTCGCCGACGGCGAACTGCGCCTCGTGCGCGGCGAGCAGCTCGTCAAGCCCGGCTGGGCCGACCGCTTCCACGATGCGATGCGCAAAAAGAAGGCGGAGAAGCAGGGGACGTGACCGCCCCGACGCTCCCCACCGGGCGGCTGGTCCTGCGCCAGTTGCGGCTGGACGATGCCGGGGCGCTGTTTCCCGTGCTGTCCGACGCCGATCTGATGACCTGGTGGTCGAGCGGCCCGCACGCCTCGGTCGAGCAGACGCGCGACTATCTGCGCTTCAACGCCGCGACGGGGCAGGGGCATCTCTGCTGGGCGATCACCGAGGCGGGCGCCGACGGCGCGCTCGGCTGGGTGATCCTGATCGACCGGCGGTCCGGCGTGGCCGAGATCGGCTATATCCTGAACCGCAGCCATTGGGGCGGCGGGATCGCGCGCGAAGCGGTCGCCGCCGTCATCGATTTCGCCTTCGCCCGGCGCCCCCTTCGGCGCATCTATGCCGATACCGACCCCGACAATCGCGGATCGGTCGCGCTGCTCGAACGGCTGGGTTTCCGGCGCGAAGGGCGGCTGCGCGGCGAATGGGAAACGCATATCGGCGTGCGCGATTCGCTGATTTACGGCTTGCTGCACGGTGAATGGCGGGCCCCGACGGAGAGATGATGTGAGCGACCGTTATGACGACAAGCCCTTCCTGCGCTATGTCGATGCCTGGGTCCTGAATGCGATCGGCGCGCTCGACGAACCGACCCGCGCCTATTGCGTGGCAATGGAGCCGCAGCTTCGCCAAAGCCTCGGGAAGACAGGCAGTTGGGACGCAATCGTCGCGCAACAGATGAACTTCCCGCCCGAGCTGCCTGAGCAGATCCGCCGTATCTGGGCTGATGGCCGGGCGAAGTTCGAACAGGCGAACGGCCGCCCCGCCGATCCGGTGCAGTTCGCGATGATCTTCGTCGATCGGAACTTCGGCCGTACTTGACACGATATCATGATATGATATCAGTATATCATGAGAATCCTGACCGACATCCCCGACGACGATATCGAAAAGCTCGACGCGCTCGCGGCGAAGGAAAAGCGCTCACGCGCTGCGGCGATCCGCGACGCGGTGAAGCTGTATCTGGTTCAGAATGCAGGAAACAAGGACTGGATAGAACGTTGGGCCGGATTATGGACTGGCCGGGACGAGATTCCCGACGGCGTCGAATATCAACGGGCCATGCGGGAAGATCGCCGGCCTTACGACGATATCTGATCGGTGTCCGACCCCTTCTTCGACACCAATATCGTGATCGACTGGCTCAAGCGCCACCCTCAGGCGGCGGCCGAACTGGCCCGCTATAACGGCCATCGCCTGAGCCGGATCGTCTGGACCGAGATATTGGCGGGCGCGGCGCTCGACGCGCGTGACAGCGTTCGTCAGGCTCTCGCCAATTTCGAGATCGTGGAGCTCGATGCCCGCATCGCCGCCGCCGCCGCCGATATCCGCTACCGGTCCCGGATGAAGCTGCTCGACGCCTATATCCTCGCCACGGCGCAGGTGAACGGCGCGATATTGATTACCCGAAACACCAGGGATTTTCCGGCCAATATGCCGGGTATCCGCATCCCCTATATTCTTTAGGAAGAAAGCCCGACAACCATGTGTGGAATCATCGGAATCATCGGAAAGGATCAGGTGGCGGACCGCCTCGTCGACGGGCTTCGCCGCATGGAATATCGCGGCTATGATTCGGCCGGGGTCTGCACGGTCGAGGACGGCGCGCTGATCCGCCGCCGCGCCGAGGGGAAACTCGCCAATCTGGTCAGGGAACTCGCGGTCCATCCCGCGCCGGGCACCGTCGGCATCGCTCATACCCGCTGGGCGACGCACGGCGCGCCGACGACGAGCAACGCGCATCCGCACGCGACCGGTGAGGTCGCGCTCGTCCACAACGGCATCATCGAGAATTTCAAGCCGCTGCGCGAGGCATTGATCGCGCGCGGCCGCCGCTTCGAAAGCGAAACCGATACCGAGGTGGTCGCGCACCTGGTTTCCGAACAGGTCGAGGCCGGAAAATCGCCACAGGACGCCGTTGCGGCGGTGCTGCCGCAGCTTCGCGGCGCCTTCGCGCTCGCCATCGCCTTCCGCGGATACCCGGACCTGCTGATCGGGGCCCGGCTCGGCTCGCCGCTCGTCGTCGGCTATGGTGACGGCGAAACCTATCTCGGCTCCGACGCGCTCGCGCTCGCGCCGCTGACGCAGAAAATCGCCTATCTCGAGGAAGGCGACTGGGTCGTTATCACCCGCGATGGCGCGCGCATTTTCGACCGCGAAAACAAGAAAGTGGAGCGCGAAGTTACGACCTCCGGCGTCACCGCCGCCGCGGTCGAGAAGGGCCCCTTCCGCCACTTCATGCAAAAGGAGATTTTCGAGCAGCCGACGGTGGTCGCGCAGACGCTCTCCTCCTACATCCGCCCGCTCGAGCAGACGGTCGCGCTGCCGCAGATGGATTTCGACCTGTCGAAGATCGACCGCATCACCATCGTCGCCTGCGGCACCAGCTTCTACGCCGGCATGGTCGCCAAATATTGGTTCGAGGCGTTCGCGCGCGTTCCGGTCGACATCGATGTCGCGTCGGAATTCCGCTATCGCGACCCGGTGCTCCAGCCCGGCGGGCTCGCGCTCTTCATCTCGCAGTCGGGCGAGACCGCCGACACGCTCGCGGCGCTGCGCCATTGCAAGGCGCAGGGCCAGACGATCGCGGTCGTCGTCAATGTGCCGACCAGCAGCATGGCGCGCGAGGCCGACCTGCTGCTGCCTACCCATGCGGGGCCGGAGATCGGCGTCGCCTCGACCAAGGCGTTCACCTGCCAACTCGCGGTGCTCGCCGCGCTCGCCGCCCATCTCGCGCTCCGGAAAGGCAAGCTCTCGGCGGCCGAGGAGCGCGAGATCGTCCGGCACCTGATCGAGGCGCCCGCCGCGCTCAACGCCGCGCTCGCACATGACGAAGAGATTGCGGCGATGGCGCACCTCGTCGCTCCCGCGCGCGACGTCCTCTACCTCGGCCGCGGCCCCGATTATCCGCTCGCGCTGGAGGGCGCTCTGAAACTCAAGGAAATCAGCTATATCCATGCGGAAGGTTATGCGTCGGGTGAAATGAAGCACGGGCCGATCGCGCTGATCGACGAGGCGGTGCCGGTGATCGTCCTGGCGCCCAGCGGCCCGCTGTTCGAAAAGACGGTCAGCAACATGCAGGAAGTGATGGCGCGCGGCGGCAAGATCGTCCTCATCTCCGACGCCGAGGGTCTCGCCGAAGCGGGCGAGGGCAGCATGGCGACGATCGAAATGCCCCGCGTTCACCCGCTGATCGCCCCGCTCGTCTACGCGGTGCCGGTGCAGCTCCTCGCCTATCATGTCGCGGTCGCGAAGGGCACCGACGTCGACCAGCCGCGCAATCTGGCGAAGTCGGTGACGGTGGAGTGACCCCCGCCGCCATCATCTTCGATTTCGACGGCGTCATCGCCGACAGCGAGGTGCGCGCCAATCAGTCGCTGGCGGAGAGCCTGACCGCGATCGGCATGGCGACCAGCTATGACGAATGCCTGCGCGACTATTACGGCCATAATTGGCAGGAGACGCAGCGGCGGATCGAGGCGCGCTTCGGGCAGCCGCTGCCCGCCGATTTCCGCGAGCGCCACCGCGAACGCGCGCGGGCGCGCTTCATGGACGGGTTCGACGCGGTGCCGGGCGCCGCCGATTTTCTGGCGGGTCTCGGCGCGATGCCGCGCGCGATCGCCTCGTCGAGCCGCGCCGAATATATCGGCTGGGCGCTGGATCGCTTCGGACTCGCGCACCATTTCGCGGGCCATGTCTACAGCGCCGACGGCTGGGATCGCGGCAAGCCGCATCCCGATATCTATCTCGCGGCGGCCAAAGGTCTCGGCCTTGATCCGGCCACCTGCCTCGCGGTCGAGGATTCGCCGACCGGCGCCCGCGCCGCGCTCGCCGCGGGGATGACGGTGATCGGCTTCTGCGGCGCCGGCCACATCGTCGATCGCGCCGCCCACGGCGCCTTGCTGCGCGAGGTCGGGGTGCATCATGTCGCCCATGGCTTCGACGAGATTGTCGTCGCCGCCTGACCCGGCGAAAAATCGCTGTCCTACAAAGCCATGGTCGGTTAGCCTGCACTCCGCAGACGTCGGGATGACAAGGAAAACAGGAAATCGCGTGTAAAGTTGCGCGGTTTTCCGCCCCTTTTTCCCGCGATGGCGCCAAATCGCTCGCTGGCCCGCGGCCGCGCCCCGAAACCGGCGGCTGCCACGCGGGTTCGCGAGTGAAGTTGCACGCTTTTCCGCCCATTTCGAAAAGCGAGCGCAAAGGAGAGATGCGATGTGCGACGAAATCACCGAAGCCGATCTCGACCGCGCCGGCCTGCCTGTGCGCCGCCGCGAATTCGGGGCGCTGGTCGGGGCCGGGGCGATCGCCTCGATGCTCCCGGCTGCGGCGTGCGCGGCGGAAGGCGTGCAAGGGCGCGATGTGAAGATCGCCACGGCCGACGGCACGTGCGACGCCTATTTCACCGCACCCGGCGAGGGCAAGCATCCCGGCGTGCTGATGTGGCCCGATATCCGCGGTCTGCGCCCCGCCTTCCGCCAGATGGCCGACCGGCTGGCGGGGGAAGGCTATGCCGTGCTGTGCGTCAATCCCTTTTACCGCTGGGCGAAGTCGCCGGTGGTCTATGCCGGTCATGATTTCGACGATCCCGGTGTGCGCGACACGCTGCTCGGCTATCTGAAGCGGCTCGACCGGACGACGGTGACCACCGACGCCAGGGCGCATCTCGCCTTCCTCGACGCGCAGGAGGAGGTCGATACGGCGAAGGGCATCGGCACTGCCGGCTATTGCATGGGCGGCCCGATGGTCATCTACACCGCCGCGCTCGGCTCCGAGCGGGTCAAGGCGGCGGCAAGCTTTCACGGCGCGAGCGTCGGCACCGACAAGCCCGACAGCCCGCATCTGCTGATCCCCGAGACCAAGGCGGGCTATCTGTTCGCGATCGCCGACAATGACGATCAGCAGAATCCCGGGGAAAAGACCCGCCTGAAGACCGTGCTCGACCCGCGCCCCGAATGGCATGAGGTCGAGGTCTACAAGGGCGCGCTCCATGGCTGGTGCCCGCCCGACGGTCGCGCCTATAACGAGGAAGCGGCCGAAAAGGCATGGGGCCGGATGCTCGTGCTGTTCAAGGCGGCGCTCTGACGCCGCCGCCCTTCGATGCGATGAAGGTCCACTTCATCCGGTCGGGCGAACGCCGCTATAGCGTGCGGGTCGAACGCGCCGATGCGCCGCCGCTGGTCATGGACCCGGCACCGGGTTTCGACGCGGACCTGCCGCACGATCTGGTGCATTTCGTCGCCGAGGGCGTGCTGGGGCTGAAGACCGGCGTATTCGGCCAGATCGCTGCCGGCGGCGACGCCGGCGGCTTTCGCATCGAGACGGCGGACGGCGCGAGGGACGCGAAGGACCACCGCCGGGCGGTTCGCAAGCAGGTCGCGAAAGGGCGGAAGCTGGTGGAGGCGCAGGGCCGCGAGGGCGAGCTCTCCGAGCTCGCCGCCTTCCTGTTCGACGTCGAATGGCGCCGCCGCTTGCGTCCGGACAGCGCGGCACAGCAGGCCGCGCTGGGCGAAGCCGGGCGGGTGCGCCGGTCGCTGAGCTCCGACGAAAGGGCGCGCCTCGATGCGGCCGCGCCGCGGGTGCTCGCGGCCTTCGACGCGCTGTCGGCGGCGTGGCGAGCGTTGCGGATCGGCGAGGCGCTGGTGCTTGGATGGCCGACGCTGGAGCCGGTCGGCAATTCCGGAACGGCTATCAGATCAGCAGCGCGAGCGATCCGGCGAGCAGCGCCGCCATCGTCCAGTTGAAGGCGCGCAGCCGCGCCGCGCTCGACAGCCAGCCGCGCAGCGCCTGGCCCATGACCGCCCACAGGCCGGTCGAGGGCAGGTTGATGACGCCGAAGACGACGGCGACCAGCGCGACGGCGGCGAGATTGCGGTCGGGGGCATAGAGGGCAATCGCGGTCAGCGCCATCGACCAGGCCTTGGGGTTCACCCACTGGAACAGCATTGCCTGGACGAAGCTCATCGGCTTGCCCTGCGCGCTGCCTTCGGTGTCGGGCGGAGCGGCGTTGGCAATCCTCCACGCCAGCCAGAGGAGATAGACGACGCTTACGACCTTGAGGACCAGGTTCAGGACGGGAAAAAGGTCGAACAACTCCATCAGCCCCACGCCGACGAGCACGATCATCAGTGTGAAGCCGATGCCGACGCCGAGCGCGTGCGGCACGGTGCGGCGCAGGCCGAAATTGGCGCCCGACGCCATCAGCATCATATTGTTTGGCCCCGGCGTGATCGAGGTGGCGAGCGCGAAGGCGGAAAGCGCGGCGAGGGTGGTTTGTTCCATGGGCGCAATATAATTCGATACGAGGGGCAAATGATTGCAAAGATGGTCGGAGTATGAGCAGGATATGCAATCCATGAGTGAAATTGATGCCATCGGCCGCAAGATATTGCGTGAACTGTCCCGCGAGGGGCGAATCTCGAACCTCGATCTTGCCGAGCGTGTCGGCCTGTCGCCGTCGGCCTGCCTGCGCCGCGTGCAGGAGTTCGAACGAAGCGGGGTGATCCGGGGGTATCGCGCCCGGATCGACCCCGCGCGGGTCGGAACGGGCTTCATCGCCTATGTGGCGGTCGGGCTGTCGCGCCATACCAAGGACGCGCAGGCGGGGTTCGAGGCGGCGATGGCCGAAGCGCCCGAGGTGCGCGAATGCCACAATGTCACCGGCTCGATCGAATATCTGCTGCGCGTCGAGGCCGCGGACCTTGCTGCCTACAAGCATTTCCATACCGAGGTGCTGGGCGTGCTGCCGCAGGTCAATGCGATCACCACCTATGTGCTGATGGACTCGCCAAAGGACGAGCGGGCATAGTCTGCCGTCGCCCCAGCGAAAGCTGGGGCCGCCAGCGGTCTTGCTCACCATCGATAACGACCCAGCTTTCGCCGGGACGACGATGCCTTCTTGAACCCCGCCCACCCCCACCGCATATCGGCCCGCATGCCGAAACTCTCCTTCCTCGACCTCGTTCCCGTCACCGACACGGGGACGATCGCGCAATCTCTGGCCAATGCGGCCGATCTCGCACGCCATGCCGAGGCGCTCGGCTATCATCGCTATTGGGTGGCCGAACATCACGGGATGGCGGGGATCGCGAGTGCTGCGACGGCAGTCGTGCTCGCGCATATCGGCCATGCGACGTCCACGATGCGCATCGGCGCGGGCGGGATCATGCTGCCCAACCATGCGCCAATGGTGATTGCCGAACAGTTCGGCACGCTCGAGGCGCTGTTTCCGGGGCGCATCGACCTCGGCCTCGGCCGCGCGCCGGGGTCGGACCAGCGCGTCGCACAGGCGCTGCGTCGGACGCTGGCGAGCGACGAGCGGCAATTCCCGCAGGACGTCGTCGAACTGCAGGCCTTCCTCGCCGGCGACGAGCGGCTCGGCATCCGCGCGGTGCCGGGCGAGGGGAGCCATGTGCCGCTGTGGATCCTGGGATCGAGCCTGTTCGGCGCGCAGCTCGCGGCGGCGCTGGGCCTGCCCTATGCTTTCGCCAGCCATTTCGCGCCCGACGCGCTCGACGAGGCGCTCGACATCTATCGCCGCCAGTTCAAGCCGTCCGACCAGCTTTCCGAACCCTATGCCGCTGCGGCGTTCAACGTCTTCGCCGCCGACACGCGCGAAGAGGCCGAATTGCTCGCCTCGTCGCAGCAGCAGGCCTTCGTCGCGCTGCGTATCGGCAATCCGGGCAAGATGAAGCCGCCATTGGCGGGCTACAAGGACAGCCTGCCACCCAATGCGCGCGCGATCCTCGATCATGTGCTGCAATGCTCGGCGGTCGGCACCGTCGATGATGTCACCGCCGGCCTCAAGGCCTTCGTCGCCCGCACCGGGGTCGACGAGGTGATCGTCGCCTCGTCGATGTACGATCATGGCGCGCGCAAGCACTCGATCGTGCTGGCGATGGAGGCCGCGAAATCGCTTTAGACCCCCCGTGTTGACGCGGCTCTCGCCGCGGCAGTATAGGAGCGGCCCGAACAAGGGCGGCCCGCTTTGGGGTCGCCTTTTTCCTTTGGTCTTTTGGAAAGGTGCTGTGCCATGTCGATCACGCCGCTGATGCCCGTCTATCCCCGGTGCGGGGTGCGTCCGGTTCGCGGCGAGGGCGCCTATCTGATCGGCGATCGAGGCGAGCGCTATCTGGATTTCGCGAGCGGCATCGCGGTCAACATCCTCGGCCACGGCCATCCGCATCTGACCAAGGCGATCCAGGATCAGGCTGCGACGCTGATCCATGTGTCGAACCTCTACGGCAGCCCGCAGGGCGAGGCTTTCGCGGCGCGGCTCGTCGAGAATAGCTTTGCCGACACCGTCTTCTTCACCAACTCGGGCGCCGAGGCGGTCGAATGCGCGATCAAGACCGCGCGTGCCTATCATTCGAGCGCTGGCAATCCCGAGAAGCATAATCTGATCGCCTTCAACAACGCCTTCCACGGCCGCACGCTCGGCACGATTTCGGCGACCAATCAGGAAAAGCTGCGCAAGGGCTTCGATCCGCTGCTGCCCGGTTTCGCCTATGCGCCGTTCGACGACATCAATGCGGCGCTCGATCTGGTCGACGACAATACCGCCGGTTTCCTCGTCGAGCCGGTGCAGGGCGAGGGCGGTATCCGCCCGGCGTCGCAGCCCTTCCTGCAGGCGCTGCGCGACATCTGCGACAAGCGCGATCTGATGCTGATCTTCGACGAGGTTCAGTGCGGCGTCGCGCGCACTGGGACCCTTTACGCCTATGAACAATATGACGTGACGCCCGACATCATGGCGAGCGCGAAGGGCATCGGCGGCGGCTTCCCGCTCGGCGCCTGCCTCGCGACCGAAAAGGCGGCGCGCGGCATGGTGTTCGGCACCCACGGCTCGACCTATGGCGGCAACCCGCTCGCCATGGCGGCGGGACAGGCGGTGTTCGACGTGATCCTGGAAGACGGCTTCCTCGATCAGGTCAAGGCGACCGGCGACAGGCTGCGCGGCGCACTCGAACAGATGATCCCGAACCACGACCATCTGTTCGACAGCGTGCGCGGCATGGGGCTGATGCTCGGCATCAAACTCAAGAGCGAAAGCCGCGCGTTCGTTGCGCATCTGCGCGACAATCACGGGCTGCTGACGGTGGCCGCGGGCGACAATGTCGTGCGCATCCTGCCGCCGCTCAATATCGAGCAGGGTCATATCGACGAGTGCATCGAGAAATTGTCGGCGGGCGCGGCGAGCTATACGCCGCCGGAAAGCTGATGCGGCACTTCCTGAACCTGTCGGACGCCGGCGGCGATGCCGTCGCGGCGATGCTGGCCGACGCGATCGATCGCAAGGCGGCGCGTGCAGGCTGGCCGAAGGGCAAGGCCGATGCCGACGCGCCGCTCGCGGGGCATGTGCTCGCGATGATCTTCGAGAAGAATTCGACGCGCACCCGCGCCTCCTTCGACATCGCGATCCGCCAGCTTGGCGGCACCGCGATGATCATGGACGCAGGCACGACTCAGCTCGGCCGCGGCGAGACGATCGCCGATACCGCGCGTGTCATGTCGCGCTATGCCGACGCGATCATGATCCGTACCGACGACCACGCCAAGGTCGAGGAAATGGCCGCCCATGCTTCGGTGCCGGTCATCAACGGCCTGACCGACCTGTCGCACCCGTGCCAGATCGTCGCCGATCTGCTGACGCTGGTCGAGCAGGGCAAGGCGTTGCCGGGGCTCGAACTCGCGTGGCTCGGCGACGGCAACAACGTCCTCGCCTCGCTGATCGAGGCGGCCGGGCTGTTCGGTTTCAATGTCCGCGCCGGGGTCCCGCAAGGCTATGAACCCGATCCGGCCTTCGTCGAGGCGGCGCGCGCGAAGGGCGCGCGGGTCGACATCGTGCGCGACGCGCGCGAAGCCGCCGCGGGCGCCGATGTCGTCGTCACCGATACCTGGGTATCGATGGGGCAGGATCATGCCCACAACAAGCTGGCGGCGATGGCGCCTTATCAGGTCGACGAGCGGCTGATGGGCGGGGCCAGGGACGATGCGCTGTTCCTCCACTGCCTGCCCGCGCACCGCGGCGAGGAAGTGGTCGACGCGGTGATCGACGGTCCGCGCTCGCGCGTCTGGGACGAGGCCGAGAACCGCGTCCATGCGCAGAAGTCGATCCTGCTGTGGGCGCTGGAGAAGCTGTGAGCCAATCCCAAGAGACCTGGTTCGATCAACCCCTGCTGTTCACCATCGCCGAACGGCATGTGCGCGGGCGGCTGGTGCGGCTGGGGCCGGCATTGAACAGCATCATGGCGGCGCACAGCTATCCGCCGGTGGCGGAAAAGCTGCTCGCCGAGGCGCTGGTGCTCACCGTGCTGCTCGGCTCGACTCTCAAGGACCCGGAAAGCCAGTTGACGCTGCAGGCGCAAACCGGCGGCGGGCCGGTCGAACTGCTCGTCTGCGATTACAGGGGCGGCGAACTGCGCGGCTATCTGCGCTTCGATGCCGAGCGCCTCGCCGAGGTCGGGGCCGATCCGACTCTCTTTGCCCTGTTCGGAGAGGGGTTCCTGGCAATCACCTTCGACCAGGCGGCGAGCGGTGAGCGCTATCAGGGCATCGTGCCGCTCGAAGGCGCGTCGATCGGCGATGCCGCCGAGCATTATTTCGAGCAGTCGGAGCAGATCCCGAGCCTGATCCGGCTCGCCGCGCGCCACGATGCCGAGGCCGGGTGCGTCGCGGGCGGGCTGCTGCTCCAGCACCTGCCCGAAGGGGAGGTCGGGCGCGACCGGCTTCACGTCCGGCACGATCATCCCGAATGGGCGCACGCGCGCACCATCGCCGAAACGCTGAAGGGCGAGGAACTCACCGACCCTGCAACCTCGCTCGAAACATTGGCGTGGCGCCTGTTTCACGAAGAGGAGGAAGTGCGCGTCGAGCCGGGCCTGACCGTGTCGCGCGGCTGTCGCTGCAGCATCGATTATTTCGCCGGAGTGCTCGCGAAATTCCCCGAAGCGGAACGGCGAGAGATGGCGGATAAGAACGGCACGATCCCGGTCGATTGCGCCTTCTGTTCGCGCCTGTTCCCGATCCCGCTCGAGACCATCGCCGGCCACGACTGATCGGCGCGTTCCGCGACGAAGCGGGGGTGGCCATCGCCAAGCGGTTGAAATTGGTCGGTCGAATCGCTATCTGCCGCTTCACAGGGTCGCGTTCTAGTCCCGTGTGGATCGGGGAACGGATGGAAATGGCGATCTTTACTCCCTTGTTTCGATGGATTTTGACGGGTGCGACCTTTGCGATGACGGCTATTGTCGCAGCCCCGGCGCAGGCGCCGTCGCTCGCGATGCTCGACCGGCTCGAAAAGGGGCGCTGGCAGCTCACCGAGCGCGGAACGCAGGACGCGCTGCGGAGCCTGTGCCTTGGCGACGCACGGCGGATGATCCAGATTCATCACCCGCGCAGTGGCTGCTCGCGCTATGTGATCGAGGACAAGCCGAACTCGGTGACCGTCCATTATACCTGCCCGGGCGCCGGGCATGGCCGCACCACGATCCGTTCGGAAACCAACCGGCTGGTCCAGATCGACACGCAGGGCATCGCCGAGGGCAAACCTTTTTCGCAGACGATCGAGGCGCGCCGGGTCGGGGCCTGCACCGGCGGTTGAGCCTGCCGATCGTCTGTAACGCGGCGTTAACCATCGGCGGTTAGGATCGGGGCACGGCACACCATGGTGTGTTCTTCTCCCTAACGGCTTTCATGCCGAACTGGGCCGCGGGGCTATCGCCGCGCGGCCCGTTTCTTTGCTGCGTCGCGGCGCCCGCCTTGCGCTGGCCGCAGCCGCGGCGTATCGGGCGCCGATGCACGATATGCACGGAAAAACGATGATCGTCCTCCTGTCGGGCGGGCTCGACTCGATGGTCTGCGCGGGGCTTGCGCGCGAGGCGGGAGCGCGGATCGTCGCGCTGACGGTCGATTACAATCAGCGCCACCGCGTCGAACTCGAATCGGCGGCGCGGATCGCCGATTTCGTGGGGGCGGCCGAGCACATCGTTCTGCCGCTCGACCTGCGCCGCTTCGGCGGCTCCGCCCTGACGGCCGATATCGACGTGCCGAAGGACGGCGTGGGCGACGATATTCCCGTCACCTATGTGCCGGCGCGCAACCTGATCTTCCTGTCGCTGACGCTCGGACTTGCCGAGGCGCGGCGGGCGCAGGACATCGTCATCGGCGTCAACGCGCTCGACTATTCGGGCTATCCCGACTGCCGTCCGGAGTTCATCGCGGGTTTCGAGGCGCTTGCGCGGCTCGCGACGCGCGATGGCGACAAGGGCGTCGATTTCCGTATCCACGCCCCGCTTCAGCATATGAGCAAGGCCGATATCGCAGCCGAGGCAGCGCGGCTCGGCATCGACGCCGGGATGAGCTGGTCCTGCTACGATCCGACGCCCGAGGGGCTGCATTGCGGCCGCTGCGACAGTTGCCGCCTGCGCCGCAAGGGTTTCGCCGATGCCGGGCTGGCCGACCCGACCCGTTACGCCTGACCATGGCCTATGCCGTCAAAGAGATTTTCCTGACCCTGCAGGGGGAGGGTGCACAGGCGGGGCGCCGCGCCGTCTTCTGCCGCTTTTCGGGCTGCAATTTGTGGAGCGGGCGCGAGGCGGATCGGGCCAAGGCGACATGCCGGTTCTGCGACACGGATTTCGTCGGCACCGACGGCACGCTCGGCGGTAAATATTCGACAGCGGCAGCGCTTGCTGCAGTGGTGGCCGAGACATGGGGCACGGGCGATGCGGACCGCTATGTCGTGCTGACCGGCGGTGAGCCGATGCTGCAGGTCGACGCGGCGCTGATCGACGCGTTGCACGCCGGGGGCTTCACGATCGCGATCGAGACCAACGGCACCTTTCCGGTGCCGCGCAGCATCGACTGGATCTGCGTCAGCCCCAAGGCTGGAAGCGCCCTTGTCCAGACGCACGGCGACGAGTTGAAACTGGTCTGGCCCCAGCCGGGGAGCAACGTCGAACGTCTTGCGCAGCTCGATTTCGCGCATCGGCTGATCCAGCCGCTCGACGATGCGAATGCGGCCGATAATGTCCGGGCCTGTATCGATCTGGTGATGACGGACCCGCGCTGGCGCCTGTCATTGCAGACACATAAATCGCTGGGGCTGCGCTAGCTATTCGCCCTTTGCCGGCGCGGGGGTCGGTGCGGGCGCCGGGGGCAGGGCCTTCCGCGCTGCCGGAGCCGGAGCCGCGTCGGAATCCGCAGGCTCTCCGTTTGTATCGGCCGCTTCGTCGCCCGCGTCTTCATCCTCTTTCTTTGCCGTCTTCGCCGTGCCGTCATCCGGAACGCGATTGTCGACCGCCGTACCGTCGATATCGGTATCGTCGAGGGTAATCATCGAATCGCTGATCGTTCCCGGCTGCACCTCGACCGCATCGAGCTTGGTCGTTGTCTTGGAGCCGGAATCATTGCTGTCGCAAGCGGCGAGCGACAGGAAGAGAGCGGAGGCAAGGAGAGCGCGCGTCATGCCGTTGTCCTAGTCGCTCGACGAAAGCTTGTCGAGAAAGGCGGGAAGGCTGGCGCGAAGCGCGGCGTCGACTGTTTCGAATCCCGCGTTGATGCCCAGCGCGGCGAGGCTGGTGACCGGATATTCGGCGATGCCGCACGGCACGATGCCGCCGAAATGCGCGAGGTCGGGCGCGACGTTGAGCGAAAAGCCGTGCAGCGTCACCCAGCGGCGTACCCGCACGCCGATTGCGCCGATCTTGGCCTCGCGGCCCTGCGTGTCGTCGGTCCAGATGCCGATCCGGCCTTCGGCGCGGCGCGCGGAGACGCCCAGAGCGCCGAGCGCATCGATGACCCAGCCTTCGAGCGCATGAACATAGGCGCGCACGTCGCGCCCGCGCCGCGTCAGGTCGAGCTGGACATAGCCGACGCGCTGGCCGGGGCCATGATAGGTATAGCGCCCGCCGCGCCCGGCGTCATAGACGGGAAAGCGCGCCTCGAGCAGCTCGGCAGGATCGGCGCTGGTGCCGGCGGTATAGAGCGGCGGATGCTCGAGCAGCCAGATGCGTTCGTCCGCCTCGCCGGCGTGAATCGCCGCGGCGCGTTGCTCCATGTCGGTCAGCGCCGCGGGATAGTCGGTAAGGTCCGGCGAAACGCGCCATTCCGGGGATGGCAGGTGGGGCATGGCCTGCCTCCTGCCCGCACCGGCGAGCGAGTGCAAGGGCCCCGATCTAAATCGTTAACAAGGCTGGACAAGCAGGGAAGGGGGCGTCAGTCTCCCCGCACCGGAGCAAGAATAGACGGAGTATGAATGCCCAAATTCGACATGAGCGCGGCCTGGGACGACACTTTGGTCCTTCTGCGCTCCTATAGCGGCCTGACCTGGGCCATCGCCGCCGTTTTTCTTTTTCTGCCGACCTTGGCGGTGAGCTGGTTCGGGCCGACGCCGATCGAACCCCCGGCGGGCGCGACGTTCGACCAGATCATGCTGGCGATGCGCGAGAATTTGCGGCAGGTGATCCCCTATCAGATCCTGGTCGGCCTGATCTCCGCCATCGGCGGCGTCGGCATCCTGCGCCTCTGGCTGTCGCGGAGCGGCGTCAGCGTCGGCGAAGCGCTGCGCTTCGCCCTGACGATGGCGCCGACGATGATCGCGGTCCAGGTCATGCTGGGGTTGATGATCGGGTTCAGCGCGCTGCTGCTGATCCTGCCCGCCCTTTATCTGTGGGGCCGCTTCGCGGTCGTCGCGCCGGTCGTGGCGGATCGGTCCGAACGCAATCCTTTCGCGGCGCTGGGGCAGGGCTGGGCGTTGACGAAGGGCAATGGCTGGCGGATTTTCCTGTTCCTGTTCCTCGTTGCGCTGGTGACGATGATCGCCGCGATCATCTTCGGCGGTGTTGTCGCGGCCGTTTCGGGGACGAACGAAGGGGTCGGGCATATCGTGAGCGGATTCGTCGAAGGCGGCGTCGCCGCGGTCGCCGGCATGGTGACGCTGGCCGTCACGGCGGCGACCTATCGCCAGCTCGCGATGCGCGACGCGGGGGACGTCTTCGGCTGAACCGGGACGTTCCCAAAACCGGGACCATGGTCGCGCAGGGACAATTGCTATCGGAGTGCAGAAAGTCGTTTCGGTTCAACAGGGGAGAAATGAACGATGAACCGCATCAGCATCAGTCAGGCCTGGTCCTATGCGACCAGCTTTTTCAACGGACAGATGGCCAACCACGCGATTGTCCTGATCGGGATAGGCATCGTCGTGCCGCTTGTCCTGCAATTCACGCTGGGCGGAAGCGCGCAATTGCTCGACCCTACGACGCTGGCGTCCGGCGGTGAGGCGGGAATGATCGCGGCTTTCGGCGCGACGGCCTTCCTTGTCGGGATCGTCAACTTCATCCTGCAGACGGGCAGTTATTTTGCCTCGTGGCGCATCGGTCTGACCAGCGGTGGCGAGCCGCTCGGGTCGGCGATCGGTTATGGTCTGATCGCGGCGCTGCCGGTGCTGTTGCTGACGATCGCCGTCGTTCTCGTTTTCGGCATAATCGGTTTCATCATCGCCGGCAGCGCGATGATGACGATGGCGAGCGGGCAGGGAAATCCCGGCGATCTTGCCGCCATGGGGGTCGGCGTGCTGATCTTCCTTCCGCTCTTCCTTCTGTTTCTGGTCTGGCTGGCGGCGCGCTTCTGCTGCACCGGCCCGGTGATGGCCGACCGGCGCAGCTATAATGTGCTCAGCGGACTCGGCGAATCGTGGCGCATGACGGCGGCGTCGCAGTGGAAGCTTGTCGCCTATTTCATCCTGATCGTCGTCGCGCTGATGGTGATCGGCCTGATTCTGTCGATGATCGTCGGCGTGTCGGTTTTCGCAACCGGCAGCGTCCCGTCGAGCGGCTCGCTGCTGGCTCTGATCCTGGCGTCGGCGCTGATGGGCATCCCCATGGCCTATCTGCAGGTCGGCGTGCCGGCCGGCATCTACCGCGCGCTCGGCCGGAGCGACGCGAGCGAGGTGTTCGCCTGATCCGGCGCGGGGCGCTCCGCCGAAAGCGCCCCGTCCGTCAGCTCCATTTGGCGAGTGGCGGCAGGCTCATCAGGATCGCGTCGATATTGCCGCCGGTCTTGAGCCCGAACAGCGTGCCGCGGTCATAGACGAGGTTGAACTCGGCATAGCGGCCGCGCCAGACGAGTTGCGTCTCGCGTTCGTCTTCGGTGAAGGGCGTCGCCATCCGCCGCCGCACGATCTGCGGAAAGATGTCGAGGAAGGCTTCGCCGACCGCGCGGGTGAATTCGAACTGGCGGTCGAATTCGGCGTCGTCGCGGCATTCGAGATGGTCATAGAAGATGCCGCCCACCCCGCGATGGACTCCGCGGTGCGGGATATAAAAATAATCGTCGGCCCATTTGGCGTAGCGTTCATAGACGTCGGGGCCGAAGGGCGCGCAGGCGGCGCGCAGCCGGGCATGGAAATCGTCGGTGTCCTGCGCATAGGGAATCGGTGGGTTGAGGTCGGCGCCGCCCCCGAACCAGCGCTTCGTCGTGACGAGGAAGCGCGTGTTCATGTGCACCGCGGGAACATGCGGGTTCGCCATATGCGCGACGAGACTGATGCCGGTCGCGAAGAAGCGCGGGTCCTCGCCCGCGCCGTGGATCGATTGCGCGAAATCGGGTGCGAACTGACCGCCGACGGTCGAGACGTTGACGCCGACCTTTTCGAACACCTGCCCGGTCATCACGCCGCGCACCCCGCCGCCGCCTTCGCCGGGTTCGATCCCGTCAGCCTCGCGGTCCCAGGGCGTATAGGCGAAGGCGGCATCGCTGCCCGCCTCGCGCTCGATCGCCTCGAATTCGGCGCAGATGCGGTCGCGCAGCGACTCGAACCAGTCGCGCGCCGCCTGTTGCTGGGAATCGAGCGAGATCATGCCGCAAAGCCTTTCGTCTGTCTGAGCGCTTCGGCGAGCGCGATGCCAGCCGCCACCGCGACATTCAAGGAGCGAAAGCCCGGCTGCATCGGAATCGCGACCCGCGCCGCGGCCGCCGCGTGGACAGGCGGCGGGACGCCCGCGCTCTCTGACCCGAACAACAGCAGATCACCTTGATCGAAGTCAAAGTCGGGCAGCGGCGTCGCGCCCGCGGTGCTGAGCAGCACCAGCCGCTTCCCCTCCGCCGCGCGCCAGCCTTCGAAGGCCGTCCAGTCGGCATGGCGGCGGACATTCGCGCGTACGGCATAGTCCATCCCCGCGCGCTTCAGCGCCGCATCGGAAAAGGGAAAGCCGCACGGCTCAACGATATGCGCCGGCACGCCGAAACAGGCGGCGGTGCGCAGGATCGTGCCGACGTTTCCGGCGATATCGGGCTGGAAGAGCGCGATGTCCATCGGGCCGCCATAGCGCGCGGCGGCGTGGGAATCGAGGTCGATGCCCGCGGTGTCATGTCCAACGCGGCAAAGGGAAATTGCCTGTTGGCAAGGCAGGGATGTGCGGCTATCAGGCCGGCAATTCCCGGAGGGGCCGCCGGGCTGCGCCGCGTCCTGCGTGCGCAAACAGGGCACCCTGCATACCGCGCGAATTTGTCAGTTCAGCCATGCAAGGGCAATCGAATGGCCAGTGAAACCAGTCTCAACGCCGACATCGAAGATGGCGTGCGGCGCCGGGATTTCATCAATATCGCCGCCGTCAGCTTCGCCGGGGTCGGCGCCGCCACGGTGGTCCTTCCGCTGGTCAATCAGATGAACCCGTCGGCCGACGTGCTGGCGCTGTCGTCGACTGAGATCGACATTTCGGCGATCCAGCCCGGCCAGGCGATCAAGACGAGCTGGCGCAAGCAGCCGGTGTTCGTCCGCAACCTCGTTCCCGCCGAGATCGACGCCGCGAAGAAGGTGCCGCTCAGCGAGCTGCGCGACCCGCAGACGATCGACGAGCGGACCAAGCCCGGCAAGGAAAACTGGCTGATCACCCTCGGCGTCTGCACCCATCTGGGCTGCGTTCCGCTCGGCGCGGCCGAGGGTGAGCCGCGCGGCGATTTCGGCGGTTATTTCTGCCCGTGCCACGGTTCGCACTACGATACCGCGGCGCGCATCCGCAAAGGCCCGGCGCCCAAGAATCTGGAGGTGCCGCCCTATGATTTCACCAGCGACACCGTCGTGACGATCGGCTGAGGAGCGAGATAAGATGAGCTTTCCCTGGGCCAAGAATTACGAACCCCAGCATCCGCTGATGAAGTGGATGGACGAGAAACTGCCGATTCCGCGGCTTGTCTACAACGCCACCGGCCCGGGCTATCCGGTTCCGCGCAACCTCAACTACTTCTGGAACTTCGGCGTCCTGGCGGGCGCCGCGCTGGTCATCCAGATCGTCACCGGCATCGTGCTGGCGATGCACTATGCTGCCAATGCGGGCGTCGCCTTCGACTCGGTCGAGCACATCATGCGCGACGTCAACGCCGGCTGGTTCATCCGCTACGCGCACATGAACGGCGCGAGCATGTTCTTCATCGTCGTCTATCTCCACATCTTCCGCGGCCTTTACTACGGATCGTACAAGGCGCCGCGCGAGATGGTGTGGTTGCTCGGCGTCGTGATCTTCCTGCTGATGATGGCAACCGCCTTCATGGGCTATGTGCTTCCCTGGGGTCAGATGAGCTTCTGGGGCGCGCAGGTCATCACCGGCTTCTTCTCGGCGATTCCGGCGGTCGGCGAGCCGATCCGCGTCTGGCTGCTCGGCGGCTTCGCGCCCGACAACGCCGCGCTCAACCGCTTCTTCTCGCTGCACTATCTGCTGCCCTTCGTGATAGCGGGCGTCGTGATCCTGCACATCTGGGCGCTGCACATTCCGGGATCGAACAACCCGACCGGCATCGAGGTGAAGGATGAGCAGGACACGGTTCCCTTCCATCCCTATTACACCGCGAAGGACGGTTTCGGGCTCGGCATCTTCCTGCTCGTGTTCGTCGCGCTGACCTTCTTCAGTCCGAACATGCTCGGCCACGCCGACAACTATATCCCGGCGAACCCGCTTTCGACCCCGGCGCATATCGTTCCCGAATGGTATTTCTGGCCCTTCTACGCGATTCTGCGTGCCTTCACCTTCAACTTCCTGTGGATCGATGCGAAGCTGTGGGGCGTCATCGCGATGTTCGCCTCGATCGCGCTGCTCTTCTTCCTGCCGTGGCTCGACAGCTCGCCGGTGAAGTCGTCGACCTATCGTCCGCTCAACCGCATCTTCTTCTGGGTGCTCGTCTTCGACGTGTTCATCCTCGGTTGGTGCGGCAAGAGCCCGGCGGAGCAGCCCTATGTGATCATGAGCCAGATCGCGGCGGCTTATTATTTCGCGCACTTCCTGATCATCCTGCCGATCATCTCGCGGATCGAGCGACCGCTGCCGATGCCGAACTCGATCACGGAAGCGGTCCTCGCAAAGCATGCCGACAAATCGTCGGCCTCGGCAACGGCCTGAGCGCCGGACTTTTATAGGAGCTGATACAGCCATGGTTCGTCCGCTCGGATTTCTCGTCGGCCTGGGGTTCATCGTCGCGCTGCTGTGCGCGATCGTCACCACGCCCCTGTCGAATGAGCCGCAAGCCGTTCATGAGTTCCACAAGCATCCGCGTCACCTCGCCCTGTCGAGCGACGGCCTGTTCCCGCACTGGGACAAGGCCAAGCTGCAGCGCGGGCTTCAGGTGTACAAGGAGGTTTGCTCGGCCTGCCACAGTCTGAACCATGTCGCGCTCCGCGACGTCGCCGAACTCGGTTACACCGAGGGTCAGGTGAAGACCTTCGCCAAGGGCTTCCAGGTGCCGTCGATCAACCCCGACACGGGCGAGCCGGCGACGCGCGACGGCCTGCCGTCAGATCGTTTTCCGGCGCCCTATGCGAACGAGGTCGCGGCGCGCGCGGCGAACAACAATGCGCTGCCGCCCGACCTGTCGCTGATCACCAAGGCGCGTGAAGGCGGCAAGGATTATGTCTATTCGCTGCTGACCGGTTTCCAGAACCCGCCGGCGAACCTGCCGAAGGAACTGCAGCCCGGCACCGGACTCCACTACAACCCCTATTTCGCGAACCTCAACCTCGCGATGGCGCCGCCGCTGGCCGACGGCCAGGTCACCTTCGCCGATGGGGCACCGAACGACGTGAAGGCGATGGCGAGCGACGTCACGGCCTTCCTGGTGTGGACCGCGGAACCCAAGCTGGTGCAGCGGGTGCGGGTGGGCTGGGCCGCCTTCCTGTTCCTGAGCATCTTCAGCATCCTCGCCTATCTGTCGTACCGGAACATCTGGGCCGACAAGGAACATTGATCGGGCAAGGGAAGGGCGCGTCGATGATCGCCCTTCCACCTCGTCCCGATCTAGATCTGGCGGCGCTCGTCCGCACGATCCCTGACTTTCCGAAACCGGGAATCCAGTTTCGCGACATCACCACCCTGATCGCCGACGCCGCCGGTTTCGCCGAGAGCGTCCGGCGGCTGAGCGCGCGCGCCGCCGCCTATCGCCCCGACCTGATCGTCGCGGTCGAAGCGCGCGGCTTTCTGTTCGGCGCCGCGATGGCGACCGCCATGGGCCTCGGCCTCGTTCCGGTGCGCAAGGCGGGCAAGCTCCCCGGCGTGACCATCGGGGTCGATTACGAACTCGAATATGGCGTCGACCGGCTCGAACTGCACGAAGGCGCGGTTGCGGCAGGGCACCGCGTCGTGCTGATCGACGACCTGCTCGCGACCGGCGGCACGATCCTCGCCACCGCGCGGCTGATGAAGCAGGTGGGGGCAGAGGTCGCCGCCGCGCTTTTCGTCATCGACCTGCCCGATTTGGGCGGCTCGCAGCGGCTGGCCGATGCCGGGCTAGCCTGCGAGACGCTGATCGCCTTCGACGGGGATTGAGGGGAGCGGACGCGGCATTTCCATCACAGGTCGTCGCCCCAGCGAAAGCTGGGGCTGCTGTCATCCTGCCGCTTCATCGCTGGGACAAACCGATAGCGGCCCCAGCTTTCGCTGGGGCGACGGCCTTTTTGGTCGGAAATGGTCCACGTTTCCGCCGCAACTCCTGCTGCTACGACCACCACGATCGCCAAGGAAAAAGCCCGCGCCGAAGCGCGGGCTGTCGCCCCCTTGGCAAGCCGGGGATCAGAAAGGCAGCCAACGCTGCTTCTTGCTGAACTTCATATAGCCGACATTGGCACCGAGCCGCGCGCCGACGCCGACCCGGATCGGGATCAGGACCACGTCGCCGCTCCGCAGATAGGAGGCATTGAAGCCGCCGACCAGATAGGCGGCGCCTTCACCGGCGGGGAAGCGCTTGTAAAGGTCCTCGGTGTCGAAGAGATTATAGACGAGCACGAAAGTATTGCCCGCATTGGCGCCGGCATCGAAGCCGATCGACGGCCCGGTCCAATAGACCGGCCGCTCGCCCTCGACCTTATGATAGAGGGTGCCGGAGCCATAGCGCAGCCCGACCACGAGCGCGCCGCCCGCCTCGCGCCCGACGATATAGGCATTGGGCTCGCCCTGCTTCTTGAGGATGTCCTCGATCAGGCCCGCCAGGCCCTGCGCGCCCTTGCCGAACACGCCTTCCGCCGCGCCGATCAGATCATCTTCCTTATAGGTGGTGCTCGGATCGACGCTCGTCGCGGTGGTCGCCGGGTCGGTCGTGCCCGTCGCGGAATCCTGGGGAACGCCCGTCACCTGCTCGTTCCCGGTCGCAAGATCGCTGTCGAGCGAAGGGTCGGTGGCGGGCGTGCCGTAATCGGGCGTTTCGCCGGTCGCGGGGAGAGGCGGGGTCTGGCTCGGATTGTCGAGGTCGGAATCGATCGCCGTATTGGGATCGACCTCGGTCATCTGCGCCGCGGCGGGGAGCGGCGACAGGACAAGGCCGACGGTCGCGATCGCCATCGCGGCAAATCTGGTTATACTGGAACGCATAATTTTCCCCACTCTCTTCGCTGGCGACCCACGATGAACGCGCGACCCGCTTTCGATCATGACTCTCTCTTTGAATCGCGGGCAATGAACCGGCGATGACCCGAGTCGATTTTACGCCGGGTCGAATCGTTTTTGCCGCGGACGGTCTGGCATGGCAGCGAAAAAGGACAATATTGGGCGTTGCGGCGCGCCGCGGTGCTGGCTATAGCGCGCGCTCTGGCCAACACCGCCGTCCATCCGGCGGGCCATGCGGAGACGTGGGTGAGTGGCTGAAACCAACGGTTTGCTAAACCGTCGTACTGGTAAATCCGGTACCGAGGGTTCGAATCCCTCCGTCTCCGCCACCGGCCCCTCCATAGGGGTCCGCGTTCGTCCGCTGGGATTGCTTTTCTCCCATAAAACCGCCGCTTTTGGTTCCATCGGGTTCCGGTCACTTCCATGAGCCTCCGCCTTTGGCGTGGGCCTAGAACGTGGCTCCGGTGCGCGAAAACGTGGCCTCGGAGAAAAGCAATGTTGAACGACGCAAAACTACGCAGCGCGCAACCGCGCGACAAAGCCTATAAGCTGACGGACAGCCACCGCCTCTATCTTCTCGTCAAGCCGAACGGCGGGAAGCTGTGGCGGTGGAACTACAGCTACGGCGGCAAGCAAAAGAGCATGAACTTCGGCATCTATCCGATGGTCAGCCTCGTCCAAGCGCGGACGAAGCGCGACGAAGCTCGCGCGATCCTAAACGATGGCAAAGACCCCGCCATCGTGAAGAAGTTGACCATCGAGGCGAATCGAACGGCGGCGGAATGCACGTTCGAGCGGGTCACGAAGGAATGGCACGAGGTATTCAAGTCGCAATGGGCGTCTGCCCATGCCGACGATATTCTTCGCAGTCTCAAACGCGACGTTTTTCCAGCAATCGGCAAGCTTCCGATCGCAGACATCGAACCGCCGAAAATCCTCAAGGTCTTGCGCGAGATCGAGGCGCGCGGGTCGATCGAAACCGCGAAGCGGGTCCGGCAACGAATTTCATCCGTGTTCATCTATGCCATTGGCGAAGGTGTGGCGAAGAGCGACCCCGCCGAGAAGCTGGCCGCAGTCTTGAAGCCACTCCGCAAGGGCCGCCAACCTGCCATCACCGACCTTGGGAAGCTGCGCGAAATGATCAGCGCCGCAGAGGAGGACCGCGCCCGCCCAGTGACGCGCCTCGCCCTTCGCTTTCTGGCACTGACCGCAGTGCGCCCTGGCGAGTTGCGCGGGGCGCGTTGGGACGAGTTCGAGGACTTGGACGGCAAGGAACCGCTTTGGCGAATTCCGGCAGAGCGCATGAAGGGCGACTATGACCGCAAGCACGAGGATGGCGGCGACCATCTTGTTCCGCTGTCGAGCCAGTCGGTTGCCGTCTTGCGGGCGCTATGGCCGCTTACCGGGACTTGCACGTTGCTCTTTCCGAACAACCGCAATCCCAATCAGCCCATGAGCGAGAACGCTATCGGCTATCTGCTTCATCGCGCGGGCTACCACGGCCATCATGTGCCGCATGGCTTTCGGGCCGCCTTCTCGACGATTATGAACGAATGGGCGGAGCAGCACGGCAAAGACCATGACCGGCAGGTGATTGACTTGATGCTGGCCCACGTTCCGCCCAAGAAATCCGAGGGCGCGTATAACCGGGCGGCGTACATGCTGCGTCGGCGCAAACTTGCGCAGCTTTGGGCAGACATGCTCATTACGACCCTTCCGGCACCGCTCGCACTGGTCGAGCGTCCATCGAAGGCGACGGGTCTGTATTCGCGTCGGCGAATCCCGAAGCCGGTGGCGAAGGATTTCAAATTTCCGCAGCGATCTCGCGCAGTATAGCTTGCCCATTTGCGTGGCGATCGCTCTCCAAGCCTCAAGCGCCGAGTTGTCCTCCGGCCATGATTCTGGGCATAGGCATGGAAAAGGAACTGCGGCCAGGCGCTTGCTCGACGACGAAGGCGGTTGATCTCAAGAGCAGATATTTCGATAAATATCGAATTGATATTGACAGAATGGGCGCAATCCCTCATTTCTACAAAAATTGAAATGAGGGATTGCCATGAATTCGACGTCCGCCATCGAAGCTCTAAGCGCGCTCGCGCAAGAGCATCGCCTCGCGCTGTTTCGTCTGCTGGTGGAGGCCGGGCAGCGTGGCATGGCGGCTGGAGCGATCGCCGAGGCGCTTGGCATTCCGAATAGCTCGCTCTCTTTCCACCTCGCCCAATTGCGCGGCGCGAAATTGATCGAACAGGAGCGCCAACACCGCACGATCATCTACCGGGCCAACTATCCCGCGATGAACGCGCTCATGGCCTATCTGATGGAAAATTGCTGCGCTGCTTCCGGATGCGAGAGCGAGGCGGCGTGCGAAGGTGGAATCAACGCGGAAAGGGAAAGCGCATGAAGCGGCTACATGTCCATGTCGGGGTCGAGAATCTCGCGACCTCGATTCGTTTCTACAGCACCATGTTCGGGGCTGAACCGACCGTCCTCAAACAGGATTATGCCAAGTGGATGCTCGACGATCCGCGCGTCAATTTCGCGATTTCGATGGGTAATCACGCGCGCACCGGAATCGAGCATCTCGGCATCCAGGTCGACAGCCCCGCCGAACTCGGGGAAGTCTATGGCCGGATCAAGGCGGCCGATCGCCCGGTGCTCGAGGAGGGCCGCACGACCTGTTGCTATGCCAAGTCCGAGAAGAGCTGGATTTCCGATCCCGATGGCGTCGTCTGGGAAGCCTTCTACACCGATGGCGAGGCGACGACTTATGGCGACAGCCCTGAGCTCGAAACGCTCGCGACGGCGTCGGCGACTGCCAAATGTTGCGCCCCTGCCGGAACGGCCTGAGCCGGACGCCGGCGCGGTGGGCGTTGCCCGCCGCGCATAAGCCTATGGTTCAATTCGATTGGACGGCGGTGCCCGCGGCAGCGTTAAAGTCCCGCGCGACCACAATCGAAACGGCGAGAGGAAATTTATGGACATGATGATGAGCGAGCTGTCGCGGCGGTCGATGCTCGGGCTGTTCTCGCTGGCGGCGGCGCTGCCGGTCGCCGGCTGCGCCCCGGTGGCGCGCGCCGCGCCCACAGCGGCAACCGCCCCTGACGCGTGGCAGACGCGCCGCGTTCGTTCGCAAACCGACGGTCTGGATATCGTTTATCACGAGGCGGGGCGAGGCAAGCCGCTTGTCATCGTTCATGGCGGCGGCAGCAATGCCGAACCCTATCGCAAGCTCGGCGACATGCTCGCGCCGCATTTCCGCGTCGCGCGCGTCGAACGCCGCAATTATGGCGTGAGCGGCAGGCGCGCGTCACCGATCAGTTGGGAACAGGAGGTCGGCGACGTGAGCGCGGTGGTCGAGGCGCTCGGCGGCCGTTGCCACCTCTTCGGTCATTCGGCGGGCGCGCTCGTCTCGCTTCATGTCGCGCGAAGCCGCCCTGAACTCATCGATCGGCTCGCGCTATACGAGCCGCCGCTGCTCGGCGGCGGCCCCGGGGTGGTCGCGGTCAAGGCGAAGTTCGATGCGCTGATTGCCGAAGGGAAGAAGGACGAGGCGCTCATCCTCATCTACGGGCATTTCGTGGGGCTCCCCGAAGATGTCGTGCGCGCCTCGATCGGAACCCGCGGCCCCGACGTTTACGACCTGCTGCCGGGCGCGTCGGCCGATCTCGAAGCACTGACGACGCTCGACACCGATCCCGCCGACTGGGCGGGGATCAAGCTCGAAACATTGTTCCTCGTTGGCGAGATGAGCGCCGAGCATCCGCTGCGTGACAGCAGTGCGGCGCTCGCGAAGGTGCTCGCGAACTGCCGCACGGTGACGCTGCCCGGGCAGGGGCATAGCGCGCAGGTCTCGGCACCCGACCTCATCGCGAAGGCGATCGGTCCCTATTTTCGGGCCGGTTGATGTCCGCGGCGGGGGAGGGGGCATCGGTCGTCGTGATCGGCGCGGGGCAGGCCGGCCTCGCGACGGGGCGGATGCTCCAGAAGGAAGGAATCGATTTCACCATTCTCGAAGCGGGACAGCGCGCCACCGGATCGTGGCCCGCCTATTATGACTCGCTGACCCTCTTCTCGCCGACGGCCTATTCGGGACTTCCCGATCTCGCGATGCCCGGCGAGCCCGATGCTTACCCGCGCCGCGATGCGGTCGCGGCCTATCTCGAGGATTATGCGGCGCACTTCGCGCTGCCCATTCGCTTCGGCGCGCGCGTCGCGGCGGTTTCCCCGATCGGGAACGGCGGGCTCGCCG
>Ga0180219_1000223_pt1 | contig 56315 bp, 51 predicted proteins | sample eDN3rd30CBELigMG_FD_151338 | JGI IMG/M metagenome (GOLD analysis project Ga0180219, IMG submission 151338) | Enriched Miracle-Growth compost microbial communities from Emeryville, California, USA - eDNA 3rd pass 30_C BE-Lig MG (version 2)... ... | reverse complement strand
ATCGGTCCGCTCGGCGGCGGCTGGGGCGCCAAGTCGAGCGAGGACGGCATCGGCGTGACCGTCTGCATCAACGACGGCGACACCCACAATTCGCCGACCGAACAGCTTGAGACGAAGTATCCCATCCTGATCGAGAAATATGCACTGCGTGAGGACAGCGGCGGGCCCGGCCGGTTCCGCGGCGGCGTCGGCGCCGAATGCGTCGTCCAGGCGCTGTCGCCGATCCATTTCAACTCGACGATCGAACGCATGCACTGCAAGCCCTGGGGCCTCAACGGCGGCAAGGACGCGGAGGCGAATTTCGTCAACATGAGAGTCGACGGGGAGTGGCAGCAGACGCCGCGCAACGCCAAGGTGATGGCCGCGCGCCTGAAGCCGGGTGACGCGTTCATGGTGCGCACCGGCGGCGGCGGCGGTTTCGGCCCGCCGACGCAGCGGCCGGCGCAGGATGTCCTGTTCGACGTGATCGAGGGCTATGTCAGCCGCGAAGCGGCTGAGCGCGACTATGGCGTTATCCTCGATGCTTCGGGTACAAGGGTCGACGAAACCGCAACCGCGGCCCGGCGTTCGCGCCACGCCGCCGAATGAATTCACTTAATCCAAAGGGAGAAAACCTGATGACCGATTACCGCCTGCTGACATTCAACAGCGCCAATGGCCCGCGCGCCGGCATCGCCGTCGGCGACCAGTTCGCCGACGTTGCCGAGCAGACCGGCCTTGCCGCCGATGCGACTGTGCTTGGCATTCTGGACGACTGGGCGGCCGCCCAGGGCCGTCTGGCAATCGTCGCCGACAAGATCGCCAACGGCTCGGTGAAGGCCGCGCCGCTCGCCTCGGCCAAATATCTCGCCGTCGTGCACTGGCCGGTGACGATCTACTGCGCCGGCGCCAACTATGCCGATCACGTCCGCCGCATGGCCGAGCGCTCAGGCCTGCCGCAGGAGCCGAACCCGAAGGAAGCCGGGAGCACGCCGTGGCACTTCATCAAGCCGTCGCGCACCGCGCTGGGCCATAACGAGGAGATTTCCGTCGTCTCGTCGAAGCTCGACTGGGAAGCCGAACTCGCCGTCGTCATCGGCAAGACCGGCAAGAACATTCCGATCGACAAGGTCTACGACTACATCGCCGGCTATACCGTGTCGAACGACGTCTCGGCCCGCGACCTGTCGCGCCGGCCCAAGGTGGCCCAGGGCACGCCGTTCAGCTTCGACTGGATCGGCCAGAAATGCTTCGACGGCTCATGCCCGATCGGCCCGTGGATCGTGCCGTCCGCGCAGATCAAGGACCCGATGAACCTGGCCATCAAGACCTACATCAACGAGAACCTGCAGCAGAACTCCAACACCTCGAACATGATCTTCAATATCGCCGATCAGGTTTCGCACCTGTCGACGCGCCTCACCCTGCATCCCGGCGACATCGTCCTCACCGGCACGCCGAGCGGCACGGGCGCCGAGGAAAACAAGTTCCTCAAACCGGGCGACGTGATGCGTGTCGAGATCGAGGGCATCGGCTCGATCGTCAACAAAATCCGCAGCATCGACAGCAATTGATGACGCGCGAATCCTTCTCCCGTTCTTAACGGGAGAAGGGAGAAAGAAAAAGCGCCAGTCCGCGGCCGACACAGGGCGGGCTGGCGCTGAGCCGGAGGAGAGCGCAACCGGCAATGTCATCCTTAGACCACGACGCCAGCGTCCTGCCTGTGCGAAATCACACATCGCTGGAGACCGAACCGTGCTCTCAGGCGTATTACGACATTAACGCCACAATAGTGAAGGTTTTGTTGCGGGCACTTCACATCCTCGCGATGTGCCGCAATTTATCGGGATTGCGCGTGACGTAGATGGCGCTGATACGGCCGCCGTCGATCGCCACCGCAGTCGTCTGCAGCACATTGTCGAGTTCCACCGTGACAAACCCCGGCAGGCCATTGATGATTCTTGGGCGCAGGACCGGCGGCAACTGACCCCCGGCACGGTGCGCAAGACCGGCGAAAAACCGGGCGACCTTGTCCTGTCCGTAGATCGGGTTGAGCACGGCGGATACCTTGCCGCCCCCATCCGTATAGGCAATGACGTCGGCTGCGAGCAGCGATTGCAGCGCCGCCATATCGCCGCTGCGTGCGGCGGTGAAGAAGGCGTCGGCAATATGCCGGCCGCGATCCTCCGTCACCGGATAGCGTGGCCGCGCCTCGCGCACATGGGTGCGGGCGCGGCTCGCCAATTGCCGGCAGGCTGCCGCATCGCGGTCGATCGTCTGTGCAACCTCCTCGAACCCCAGGCCGAACACGTCGTGCAGCAGGAAGGCGGCGCGCTCCAGCGGCGACAGCCGTTCCAGCGCCAGCATCAGCGTCAGGGTGATGTCGTCGCTGTTATCCTCCGGCGTTTCCACCACCGGGTCCGGCAGCCATGGGCCGATATAGGTCTCCCGCTTCATCCGCGCCGATTTGAGCACGTCGAGGCACAGCCGACCGACGGTGCGCGCCAGCCATGCCTCGGGATTGAGCACGGCGGCGCGATCCGTCTGATGCCAGCGGATGAACGCGTCCTGCACCACATCCTCGGCCTCCGCGACCGAGCCCAGCATGCGATAGGCGATACGGGTCAGTCGCGGACGCAGGGGCGCGAAGCTGGCTGCGGCCTCGTCGTCAGGCCGCAGCATGCTGCGCCTTGGCCTCGACCGGATGGATGTTGCGGAAGCCGATGGAGAGCCGGTTCCAGGCGTTGATCGCGCCGATCAGCACGGTCAGCTTGACCTGTTCGTCCGGGGTGAACTGGCTGGTCAGGGCTTCATAAGCGCTGTCGGGCGCATGGGTCTCGGCCACCAGGGTCAGGCTCTCGGTCCATTCCAGCGCCGCGCGTTCGCGATCGGTGTAGAGCGGCGACTCCCGCCAGGCGTCGAGCAGGAGCAGCCGTTCGGCGCTCTCGCCATCGGCGAGGGCGTCTTTTGTATGCATATGAATGCAATAGGCGCAGCCGTTGATCTGAGACGCCCGGGTCTTGACGAGTTCGTAGAGGCTCTTCTCAAGCCCGCTGTCTTTCACCTTGTTCTCGAGGTCGAGCATCGCCTTGATCATCTCGGGGGCCGCCGTGAAGGCATTCAGTCTGGGTTTCATCACTGTCTCCGTTTCTGCCGGGCAATAGCCCGTGCTGCAACCAAGACGAGACGGGAATGCGGATTGTGACACGTGCCTTGAAAAAAGTCAGAGCGGCGCTTCGGCTCAGGACGCCTTGCGCCAGGCGCTCTCGTTTTTCGCTTCGTAGTCACGGAACGTTTTGATCAATCCACCAAGCACTTCGGCGGACGTTTCAAACATTGCCTTGAGCTGCGGCTCGTCCACCTTCTCGATGTCCTGGCGCAGGTGATCCTGAAGCTGCTTCAGGGCTTTCTGCATTTTCTGGGTATGGTGGCGGGGATCGCGGTCTGCTTCGCTGGCCATGAGAACCTCCTAACGGATATGGCAGGAACGAGCCCCAACGTGGCTCCGGACCTATTGTTCCGGCTTTCAGGAATCTGCGGCTGTCGTCAGATGCCGGCCGTGCCGCGCTGCAAGGCGGCGCGGAGATCGGTCAGCAGATGCGGCAGATCGTCTAAAGTCGGGCAGGCGGCGAAAAGATAATAATCCGGTCGTTTGATCAGAACATCGCAGCCGTATTCATCCATCAACCGCAAGGTCCGGCCGTCGAGGTCGGTGATCACGCCCGCGCGGGGTTCAGCATCTACGCCAACCTCGACGAAACCGCCCCCGAGATCCCGCCAGAACTGGCGGTCAGCCGCCGACAAGGCGGTTTCCGCATTCGCTCCACGTGACACAATCAAGAACCCACGTCCGGCAATGTCGTCGAACAGGCCTTCGCGGCCGTCGCGGCGCACTTTGCTTTGCGGAAAAACGTCGCCGCGGCCTTTCACGCCTGCATGCTCGCTGGCGATGAAGCCTGCCGTGAAGCCCGGCACCCGGAAGGCGATCAATTGCTTGTCCAACTGCCCCGCATCCTTGGCGCGCTGGAAGGCCAGCAATTGCTCGTCGCGCGCCTTCACCTTTGCCGGGTCACGCTCGTTGACGTTGAAACCGACCCGCATGCTCTCGACCACCGTCGCGCGCGCCGGCGGCTCGCGTTCGGCAACATAATTGGTGAGGAATTCCGGCGGCGAGACGCCGCGTAAAACCAGATCGAGCTTCCAGGCCAGATTGAACGCATCGCGGAAGCCGGAGCAAAGCCCCTGAGCCAGGAACGGCGGCATCAGGTGAATGGCGTCGCCGATGAGATAGATGCGCCCGTCGCGCCAGCGCCGTGCCAGCCGCGACTGGAACTTGTAGGATGCGATGCGGATGAGATCGAATTCGTCAGGCGTCGCGCCATCCGGCCGGTCGAGCCGCTTCCAGACATTGTCCGGCTTCATCGCCTCAGTGTGGGATTCGCCGGGAAAGATCATGAACGACCAGCGCCGGTGCTGCGGCCCCATCTGCATGGTCATGCCCGGTTGCTGCGGATCGCAGAACTGGCGCAGATCGGGCAGGGTCGCGCGGCCGGTCTTGGCTTTCGCATCGATGACGAGCCAGTCCTGATCGAAGCCGAGGTCCTCCCATTCAATCCCCAGTCTCTGGCGGACAAAACTGTTGCCGCCGTCGGCGCCGATCAGGAAGCGCGCCGAAATCTCGCGCCGGACGCCATCTTCCTGCACCGTCATCGATACATGATCGGCGGTTTGCGACAGCGCGACCAATTCGGCGCCTTGCAGGATATCGACCGACGGCAGCTTCTTGGCCTCGACATCGAGTTCGGCCTCGAAGGCCGGTTGATAGATCGAGGTGAATTCCGGCCAGCCGTGGGCGGCGTCGGGCTCGACATCGTTCGACAGCAGCACGCGGCCGTCGTGAGCCAGTTCGTAAGTCGGCAGGAAGCGGGTCGCCGGGGCGACGCGGCCGGCGATGCCGACCTCCTGGAACATCCGCAGCACGTCGTCGTGAACGATGCCCACGCGGGGCAGATTGTAGAGCGTCTTATAGCGTTCGAGTACGACGACCTTGTGCCCGGCGCGGCCCAGCAGGATAGCGGCCAGCATGCCGCTCGGACCATATCCGACGATCGCCACGTCATATATGCCAGCTCCTTGCATGCCAGCCTCCCGTCCAAGCCAAGGTCATGGGCCGCGTTGCCGCTGCTGGTTGATTATTATAATAAGTATGCAAGGTCTCCGGCGGGCCGCAAGCAGTTTTGAACAATTGCGGGAGAGTTGAATGGAAAAGTCGATTCATCGCATCGAGCGCGCCGCGACTCAGCGCGGCAACGGCCAGGTCGACGCCAAGCGCGTGCTGATCTCGACCTCCGATTTCGCCTCGATCTCGCCCTTCCTGCGGTTTTCGGAAGACTGGTTCCGGGCGCCGGGCGGTTTCGAGACCCATCCCCATCGCGGCATGCAGACTGTGACTCTCGTGCTCGAAGGCGCGTTGCATCATCGCGACCACACCGGCGCTGACGGCGTGCTGCGCCAGGGCGACGTGCAATGGATGACGGCGGGACGCGGCGTGCTGCACAGCGAAATGCCCTATCGAGACGAGCCCGCGCACACCCTGCAGCTCTGGCTCAATCTCCCGGCGGCGATGAAGGGCCTGCCGGCGCGCTATGTCGACCAGCCGGGGCGCGACGTCCCGGTCCGCCAGCTACCCGGGGTCGAGATCGCGGTGTTTGCCGGCCGGAGCGGCGAGATCGAGCAGCCGCACGGCAGTGATTGGCCGCTGATGTTGCTTGATATTCGCATGAAGGCGGGCGCCGCGTTCACGGCGGAGGTTCCATCGGGCTGGCGCGGATTTCTCTATGTCATCGAGGGCAGGGCGGAGGCCGGCGCGGAGAGCGCGTCCATCGAGGCGCCGGATATGGCGTGGTTCGAACCCTCGGTGCCGGGGGAGCTCGACCACCTGCCGATCAAAGCCGCCAGCGTCTTTCGTGCGCTGCTGTTTGCCGGTCCGCCGATCGACGAGTCCGTCGTCGCCTACGGCCCCTTCGTCATGAACACGCCGGCTGAAATCCAGCAGGCATTCACCGATTATCAGAACGGCCGTCTCACTGCTTGAAATGCACTCTGTCGTATCCCGCCCAAAATGCCAGTGTTGCAGATTTGCCGCCGCCTCGGCAATTCGATTGCGGCAATGTGAATTGCCCGGAAAATGCCTCTTTGTCCGGCGTAGTGTTGAAATGAAACGACTTTGCTGAAACCGCGTTATGCTACGTCCCATATTTTCGCCACACGGCGGCCATGGGTGGAAAAGGAAGTATTTAATGTTGATTGATCGGCGTTTGTTTGTAATTGGCGCTCCACTGGCCGTCGCCGGCTGTGCTTCGCAACCCGTCATGGGACCGGCGCCGGCCATCATCGATCCGGCATATCGTGCCATGTACAGCGAGATCGATAACGAGCCGCATCCGGTCGATGCCGTTGACCTGACCCAGATTGACGAGAGATTCCTGCGTCGCGAAATCTCGTATCATTCGAACGAACCTGCCGGAACCGTCATCGTCGACCCGAGCGCCCGTTACGCCTACCTGATCCAGGGCGGCGGCCGCGCCATCCGCTACGGCGTCGGCGTCGGCAAGACCGAAGCGTTCAATTTCAATGGCGTTGCCACCATCGGCCGCAAGGCCGAATGGCCGCATTGGACGCCGACCGGCAGAATGATCGCCCGCGAGCCGAAGCGCTACGGCCCGGTCGCCGCTGGCATGACAGGTGGCGAAGACAACCCGCTCGGCGCTCGCGCGCTCTACCTCTATCGCAACGGCAAGGACTCGTTCTATCGGCTGCACGGCACCACCGAGCCCTATTCGATCGGCACCATGGTCTCGTCCGGCTGCATCCGCTTTCTCAACCAGGACATCATCGACCTCTACAACCGCGTTCCGGTTGGCGCCAAGGTCATCGTTCGTCCAGCTCACGCAACACAGGACGCCTGAGGCAAATCAGACTTGGTCCAGCGGGTTGGCATGGGCGTGCCGGTAACACGTGAATATCGGTACGCCTAGTCGAACCTGTATGCGTCCATCGACAGCAGGCCGTAGTCGTAGCTGGAATGGACGCGTTTGCCCGCGCCGCCGCCCGCGCCCATGGCGAAGGGCAGAGGCAGGAAATGCTCTTCGCTGGGATGATTCTCTCTGGCGAAGGGCGCCTTGACCTTGTAGTCGGCGATGGCGTCCGCGTCGCCGGCCTCGATCTTATCGGCGATCCATTCGGCGAAATCCTTGACCCAGTCGAGCACCGGCGCGTCGAGGTCGCCGCGGCGGCGCGACAGCTCGTAGAGATTGTGCGTCAGGCTGCCTGAACCGACGATCAGCACGCCCTCATCGCGCAGGGGCTGCAGAGCCTCGCCAAGCGAAAGGTGATGTGCCGCGCCCTTCTGGGTCTGCACCGAGAGCTGCACGACGGGAATGTCGGCCCCGGGATACATCAGTTTCAGCGGCACCCAGGTGCCATGGTCGAAGCCGCGGCCGGTGACGGGATGGGCTTCGAACCCGGCGCCCCGCAGCAGGGTGGCGGCGCGCACCGCCAGTTCAGGCGAGCCGGGAGCCGGATATTTCATGTCGAACAGCGCCTGCGGGAAGCCGCCGAAATCATAGATCATCTCGGGCTTCTCATCGGCGGTGACGAAGGGCTGGCGCGACTCGAAATGGGCGGAGGCAATCAGAATGGCCTTCGGGCGCGGCAGTCCCGGCGCATAGCTCTCGAGAAAATCGCGTGCCGCGCTGTGATGCAGCGCCGTCATTGGCGATCCATGGGAGAGGAACAGGGTCGGCATTTTCTGGTCGGACATGGGAGCCTCTGAAGTCTGCTTCTCCATCATATAGGTACGCCGGGGCGGTTTTGCCCACAGCTATCCTCGCAGCTTCACCATTGACAGCGGTGCGTCCGCCACCTGATACTCATTCCAAAGAAGACGTTTGGCCTCAAGAGGCTCGAAAAAAGCGCAACAAACATATGCGGAGGATACGATGGCGATTGAGATCATTGTTCCCAAGGAAATCGCCGAGCGCGAGAAGAAGCGCACGGTTGTCATGAACACCCGCAAGCTGCACGCCTGGGTGCATTACTATCCCAATCCCGGCGATCATGATGAATTGCACTGCCACAACGAAGACCAGGTCTTCATGTGCATCGACGGCGAATGCACCATGCGGTTTCCCGACGGAAACGCCTCGGTGCTCAAGCCCGGCATGGCGGCGCTGATCACCGGCGGCTCTTTCTATCAACTCGTCAATTCCGGCGATAAGCCGATGATCCTGATGGGCCAGCGCTCCGGCAACCAGGACAATGTGAAGATTATCGACTACGTCACCCGCAAGGACATCCGCGCCGAAGGCCGCGAGCCCGTCATCTCCAATTCGAATACGCCCCCCGCCTGACACCAAGCGTTTCCGAGCCGTCAGGATCGGGACTTCGCTCGAATTGTTTCGTCGGAGGGCGCATGATCTTCAGCAAAGCGTTACGTGTGGCGGTCGCGGCCGCAGGCCTGCTCGCAGCGCACACAGCCATCGCATCGGGCGAGAGCACGGTCTTCGCCGGCAAGCAGATCCGCTTCTTCACCATGGGCGGGCCGGGCGGCGGCTACGACACCTACATGCGCACCCTGATCCCGCCGCTGGAAAAGCGCCTCGGCGCGAAAATCCTGCCGATCAACGAGACCGGGGCCGGCGGCCTCCTTGCCATGAACCGGATCGTCACTGCACCGCCGGATGGCCTGACCTTCGTGCTGATCGGCGGTGAGGCATTGGTGACCGCGCCGCTCTATGGCCTGCCCGGCGTCAACTACGATCTGCACACGCTGACCTGGATCGCGCGGGTCAGCGCGGAGTCCAAGGTGGTTCTGGTTTCCGCCAAGACGGAGTTCAAAACCCTCGCAGAGATGCTGGCGAGCCCGCGCCCGATCATCTGGGGCGGCACCGGCAAGTCCGACGGCAATTCTGATTTCTCCGCCATCCTCGCCTACGCCACCGGCATGAAGACGAAGATCGTGCTTGGCTACCCCGGTTCCGGCGGCATGAACCTCGCCATCGAGAACGGCGAGGCCGACAGCCGCGTCGTCTCCGATGAAGCCGCCGCGCTGTTCGCAAAGGACGGCCGCTTCCGCGTCATGACCATCCTTTCGCGCAATCGCGGCGAGCAGTTTCCCGAGGCGCCGACGATTTTCGAAGGCGCGAAGCTGACGCCCGAAGGCGCCAAGATGATCGAATGGCGCGCCGACATCGCCGCGCTTGGCCGGCTCATTGTCTCGACGCCGGGCGTGCCGGCTGACAGGGTCGCGGCGCTGCGCGCGGCCTTCGCCGGCGTGCTCAACGATCCCGAGACCATCGCCGAGATCAAGCGGCGCAGCCTGTCGCCTGGCTTCGCCAGCGGGCAGGAGGTGGAAGCGATGGTCAAGAACGCGCTGACCATGCTGGATGAACCGGCGCTCGTGGAAGTGCGGAAGGTCGTGCTCGAAAAATACTATTGATCGACGGAAGGCGGCTAGAGCATTTTCAAGCGAAGTGGACACCGGTTCGCGTGAAGAAAATGCTCTCTTTAAAGGACTAGACGCGTCTTTCCGATTCCGTGGAATCGGAAAACGCTATGATCGCAGGAGGAAACGAATGTTCTCGAAGCTCAATCACCTTGCCATCACGACCGACCACTACACCGTGCTCGGCATGTTCTACCGCGCCGCTTTCGGCCTGAAGGTGTCGGGCGATGTGTCGCGCGAAATGTCGGCCATTTCGGTGGGCGACGGCAATCTCGGCATGACGCTCATTCCCCGCCGCGGCGGCCGCAAGGCCGGCCTCGATCATTTCGGCATCGAGGTGGAGGATCTTGAAAAGGTGCGCGCCAAGGCGGCGGAGAAATATCCGGACATCGAGCTCGTCAAGCGCCCTGGCAACCGTCCCTTCGCCAGCTATGGCATCCATGATCCGGCCGGGAATTATTTCGATCTCTCGCAGCCGGGCCACGAGAACCGCGCCGAGGTCTATGCCAAGGCGCCATGGACGCAGGACACGCGCTTCAGCCATTTCGCCATGCGCGTGCGCGATGCCGAGAAGGTCGCCAATTTCTATGTCGACCTGTTCGAACTTGAAGTGCGCAACACCGCGTCGGAAGAGGGCGGCTATCACCTCACAGACGGCAAGGTGACGATGATGATCCTGCCGTGGAAGATTTCATCCTTCAACGGCGCCGGCATCGAACAGCCCGGCATGGATCATTTCGGCTTCACCGTGTCCGACCTCGATGCGTTCAGGAAGAACGTCGACAAGGTGGCGCTGCAGAACCTGGCGTTGCGTCCCAAGCCGATCGACTACGATGCAGAAGGCACGGCGCGTCTGGCCCTGTTGAAGAAGTGCCCCTACGGCGAGTATCAGCTCGCCGATCCGGACGGGACACTCATCGACGTGGCGCAGCGGCCGAACTGACGGACGCTTACGGCGCGAACACCAGAAACACGAACACCGCGAACATCAGGAGATGCACGAAGCCCGGCAGGATATTGGTCCTGCCGCCGCCGAAAGTGACCAGGCTGACGGCGAAGGTCAGCACGAGCAGCAGCGTGTCGCTCTTACTCAGACCAAGCTCCAGCGGCTGGCCCAGCAAGATCGTCAGTTCACCGACGGCGGGAATGGTCAGGCCGATGGTGGCGAGCGTCGATCCGAGCGCCAGGTTCAGGCTCTTCTGCAATTCGTTGTGGCGCGCCGATTTCACCGCCGCCAGACTTTCGGGCAGTAGCACGAGCAGGGCGACCAGCAGGCCCATGGCGTTGGGTGGCGCGCCCAGCGCCACGACCGTCGATTTGACCGAGCCGGAGAAGCTCTTGGCCAGCAGCACAATGCCTGCCAGCGCGACGATGAGAAGCACGGCGCTGGTCCAGACCTTGCGGTTGGACGGCCTGACTTCGTCCTCGGGCATGTCGACATCGCCGGCATCGGACAGGAAGTACTCCCGGTGCCGGACGGTCTGCACATAAAGAAACACGCCGTAAAGGATGAGGGTGACGACGCTGACGAAGCCGAGTTGCAGGCCGGAATAATAAGGCCCCACCGCGCTCGTGGTGTAATTCGGCAGCACCAGGGTCAAAGTCGCCAGCGGCATCAGCACGACGAGATAGGCGTTGGCGCCGGGCAGTCGAAACCCCTGTTCGCCATAGCGCAGCCCGCCGACGATCAGGCAGATGCCGACAATGCCGTTGCAGACGATCATGATGACGGAGAAGACGGTGTCGCGCACCAGTCCGGCGGTGTCGTCGGCTCCCGACAGCATGACCGAGAGGATCAGCGAGACTTCGATGACGGTGACCGCCACCGTCAGCACCAGTGTTCCGAACGGCTCGCCGGTGCGGTGGGCGATGACGTCGGCGTGATGGACGGAGACGAACACGGCGGCGATCAGCACCGCCATTTCCGCCACCAGCCAGACACCCTGCATCCCCGGGATGGACTTGATGCTGTCGCCCATCGAGAGCGACACGACCGCCATGGCAAGCGCGATAAAGGGCATGGCGGCCCAGAAGATGCGTTTGCGGGCAGGATAGGCCTTTAAGGATTCCATGGCCCGAGCATAGCCTGCCGTATTGCTGCGTGACCAGTCTTCTTGAGGCTCAGAACCAGCCGAAACGTTCCACCAGCGCCAGCAGCCAGACGATGCCCGCCAGCGCTTGCACACAGAAGACGCCGGCCGAGCCCATGTCTTTCACCGCCTTGATCTGCGGGTGCAGTTGCGGCGTCACATGATCGCACAGCTTTTCGATGCAGGTGTTGAGCAGTTCGGCGCTGATGACCAGCACCACCATGCCGATCAGCAACAGCCGCTGCCAATGGCCGTAGCCGACGAGAAAGGCCAGCGGCACGCTGACCGCCAGCAGGATGGCCTCCTGGCGGACGGCACGTTCCGTGCGCAGGGCATAGGACAGCCCGGCGCACGAATTCCAGAACGCAGCAACAATCCGCCCCACAGGCCCCCCTGACCTGAATCTCAAGACACCTTAGTCTTTTATTCCGCGGCGTGAACCTCCGGCAGCGGGAAGGCGATGCGTTCCGCTTTCAACAGTTCCGCCACCAGGAACGCTACCTCGATCGCCTGTTCCGCGTTGAGGCGCGGATCGCAATGGGTGTGGTAACGATCGTGCAGTTCCTCTTCCTGGATCATGCGCGCGCCGCCAGTACATTCGGTGACGTTCTTGCCCGTCATTTCCAGATGCACGCCGCCGGCATAGGTGCCTTCGGCCTGATGCACGGCGAAGAAGGTGCGGATCTCGCTCATGATGCGCTCGAACGGCCGGGTCTTGTAGCCGGCGGCCGAGATCGTATTGCCGTGCATCGGGTCGCACGACCACACCACCTTGTGGCCCTCGCGCTTCACCGCGCGGATGAGGTTCGGCAGGTGATCGACGATCTTGTCCGAGCCGAAGCGGCAGATCAAGGTCAGGCGGCCGGCCTCGTTATCCGGATTGAGGATGCTGATCAGGCGCACGAGATCGTCCGGCTTCAGGGACGGTCCGCATTTCAGGCCGAGCGGGTTCTTCACGCCGCGGCAGTATTCGATATGGGCGTGGTCGAACTGGCGCGTGCGGTCGCCGATCCATAGCATGTGGCCGGAGGTCGCGTAATTGTCGCCGGTGGTGGAATCGACACGCGTCATCGCCTGCTCGAAGCCGAGCAGCAGCGCCTCATGCGAGGTGTAGAAATCCGTCGCCCGCAGTTCCGGATGTGCCTCCGGATCGAGCCCGATGGCGCGCATGAAGCCGAGCGTCTCGGTGATGCGGTCGGCGATCTCCTGGTAGCGGCCCGATTGCGGGGAATCCTTGACGAAGCCCAGCATCCAGCGATGCGCGTTCTCCAGGTTGGCGTAGCCGCCGGTGGCGAAGGCGCGCAGCAGGTTGAGCGTCGCCGCCGATTGCCGGTAGGCTTCGAGCAGGCGGCGCGGATCGGGCGTGCGGGCCGCCTCTGTGAACTCGATGTCGTTGATGATGTCGCCGCGATAGCTTGGCAGTTCGAGGCCGTTCTGCTTTTCGCTCGGCGCGCTGCGCGGCTTGGCGAACTGGCCGGCGACTCTGCCGATCTTGACCACGGGCGAGGCCGCGCCGAACGTCATCACCACAGCCATCTGCAGGAAAACGCGGAAGAAATCGCGGATATTGTCAGCCGAATGCTCGGCGAAGCTCTCGGCGCAATCGCCGCCCTGAAGCAGGAAAGCCTCGCCATTGGCGACTTTGCCCAACGCCCGTTTGAGCTTGCGCGCCTCACCTGCAAAAACCAGCGGCGGAAATCCGGCAAGCTGCTTCTCGACGTCGCCAAGAAGGGCCTTATCGGGATATTCCGGCGCCTGCTGGATCGGTTTCGACCTCCAGCTATCGGCGCTCCAGCGTTCCGCAGTCATGATCCGAGACTCCAAAAAGGACGGAAATCCGGTCACCCGGCCGTCCTTCAACTGTTGCAATGATCCGGGCTTATACACCAGCGGGGCAGGGATGGCGATACAAGACCGCACGCCCAACCCGGCGCGCGGTCAGGAGCCTTGCAACCATGACCGTTCGGCAGCAATCTCCGCTTTCTCTCGAATCCGGGACCGCCCATGAACAAGTCCAACCATGACGAAAAATGGCCGGATATTCCCTACGGTCCGTGGCGCGAGACCTGCGCCGCGCTGCACCTTTATCTCCAGGTCATCGGAAAATACCGACTGGCCCGCACGCCATGGGTGAACCATTCCTGGCACGCGACCCTCTACCTCAACGCACGCGGCCTGACGACCGGACTGGTGCACGATGAAGGCGGCGGAATCGAATTGAGTCTCGACCTGATCGATCATCAGCTCGTCGGAGCCGCCACAGACGGGCGCGTTGTCAGGTTTCCACTTGAGCCGATGTCGGTTGCCTCCTTCTATGAGCGCGTGCTCGATCTTATTCGCACGCTCGGTGGTACGCCGGATGTGCACGGCAGCCCCAACGAGATTCCCGAGGCCATTCCATTCGCGCAAGACACCGTCGAGCGCCCCTACGATGGCGATGCAGTCACGCGTTTCTTCAAGGCATGCGTCTCGGTAGCGAATGTGTTCCAGACCTTCCGCACCGCCTATCTCGGCAAGGTGAGCCCGGTGCATCTCTTCTGGGGCAGCTTCGATCTTGCGGTGACGCGCTTCTCCGGCCGCCGCGCGCCCTTGCATCCCGGCGGCATTCCGGCCTTGCCGGATGACGTGACCCGCGAGGCCTACAGTCACGAAGTCTCGTCGGCGGGCTTCTGGGCCGGCGGCGGCCCGATCGATTTCCCGGCATTCTATTCCTATGCCTATCCGTCACCGCCAGGCTTTGCCGCGGCAGGGATTTCTCCGGACGCCGCCTATTTCGACAAAACCCTCGGAGAATTCCTGCTGCCTTACGACGCCGTGCGGCGCGCGGACGATCCTGAAGCCACGCTCATGGCCTTCCTGCAAAGCACCTATCGCGCCGCTGCCGATCTCGCGCATTGGGATACGGCCGCACTCGAATGCGGGATCGGACAGCCCGGACGGCCGCGGCCCGTTTAGGCTCTTTCAACGAGGGGTGGATCAGCGAAGAACCTTAAGGCTTGCGGGTAATCGCACTGCCTCTGGCGTCCATCGGATGCGCTGACAGCGTCTGCCGCAGCCGTTCGACCAGCGCGCACACGGCTGGCGCGGCGCTGCGGCGCACGGGCGCGACGGCTGCAATCTGGAATGACGGAATGGGAAAGTCAGGCAGGAGTTGAACGAGGGCGCCGGAAGCCAGCAGGTGGCGCACCATATAGTCCGAGAGCAGCGCAATTCCGGTTCCTGCAACCGCGGCATCAATTAGAATTTGAGCGTCGTTGGAACTCAGGGTCGGCGTCACGTCGACTGTGACGAGGCCTTGCTTGGCTTTGAAGGTCCATGCGGTCCCTGTCGGGAGATAGTTCAGGCAGGCATGGGTCGCCAATTCGCGCGGATGGCGCAGAGGCGCATTCGCCGCGATATAGGCCGGCGCCGCGCAAATCACCCGATCGACCGTTTGCAGATGTGTTTCCACGACACCGCCGAACGCAGCCAGATAGGCGCCGACTGCGAGATCGAAACCCTCTGCCACCGGATCGACGGAATGATCCATCAGCACGATCTCAAGCCTCACGCGGGGAAAGTCGGCTCGAAAGCTGCTGACAATGGTGCGGAGCTGAAAGATCGTCAGCGACGTGGGAAATTTGACACGCAGGAAATCCTCGACCTCCTCCGAGGAACTGCCCGCATCCCGCAGCAGGTCTTCGAAGCCCGCAATAGCGAGACGGGACCGTTCGAGATAGCGGCGGCCTGCCTCGGTGAGGGAAAGGCTGCGCGTGGAGCGCTCGAACAGCACCGTCTTCAACTGGTGTTCCAATTGGGTCACGCGTTTGGTGACGACCGACGCCGCCAGACCAAGCTCGCGTGCGGCCGCCGAAAAACTTCCACGCCGCGCTACGACCTGGAAGGCCTTGAAATTCAGATAGGTATCCATCAGCTCGCGCGATTCGCGTTAAAAGATCGTCTGGAAAGCTATATTCTACTCCAAATCGCATGATGTTACCGGTCGATTCCAGGGCATTCAACCAGCAGCGCCAACCCAGCCGCCGCGCTTGAAGACAGAGGAAATCGCACATGGTTCAGGGGCCAGTACCCTCCATTCTGGAGCCGGCTCGATCGGTTCTGGTCTACGGCGAATACGAGGTCGTCGTATTGGGTGGCGGTCCTGCCGGCATCGCGGCCGCGGTCGCGGCCGGGCGCAGCGGACGGTCGACCTTGCTGATCGAGCGCTATGGCTTTCTGGGCGGCATGGGGACGGCGGCGGGCGTCACCAACTTCTGCGGGTTGCACGCCAACGTGCATGGCGAAAAACGGCGGGTGGTCCATGGCGTCGCCAACGATCTTCTGGATCGCATCGAGTATCTGGGCGGCCTGCGCGAACCTCATGATGTTTTAGGGCGCATTCAGGCGCAGGCCTACGACACCTCCGCCTACAAGATCGCCGCTGACGAACTCCTGCTTTCGACCGGCGTCGACATCCTGTTCCACGCCCTGGCGAGCGGGCTGCACATGGAGACGCCCGGCCGCATCGACGCGATCTTCGTCGAGACCAAGTCGGGCAGGCGGGCCGTCAAGGGGAAGGTCTTCATCGACTGTTCGGGAGACGGCGATCTTGCGGCCTGGGCCGGCGCTCCTTTCGAGCTGGGCGATGGGCAGGGCAATATGCTCTATCCCTCGTCGATGTTCCGCATCAACGCCGTCGATCCGGCTCGTGCGGATCATTCGTGGACGGGCCTCGGCAAGCTGATGGCGGAGGCGGAGCGCACCAGCAATCGTCGTTTTCCACGCAAGTCGCCGATCGTGCGCCCGCACAGAAGTGGGGTCGAATGGCGCGCCAACATGACTCAGCTCGCCCGCGAGGATGGCGTCGCGATAGATGGCACCGACGCCGACGATCTCTCACGCGGCGAGATTATCGGCCGGCGCCAGATCGCGGATGTGTTCAAATTCCTGAAGACGGTGCCAGGCTTCGAGGATTCCTACATCGTCGATATCGCGCCGCAGATCGGTATTCGCGAAACGCGCCGCATCGTCGGCAGGTATATGTTGAGCGAAGACGACGTCCTCAATTGCGCGAGTTTCGACGATACGATCGGTGTTAATGGCTGGCCGATCGAAGCGCATGTAAGCGGCGATGTTGTTGTCAAATGGGCGCCGGAAGGCTCAAGAGGCTACAATCAACTGCCTTTCAGGATGCTGCTGCCGCAACGGGTCAGCAACCTGATGGTGGCTGGACGCTGCGCTTCGATGACCCACATGGGGCAGTCTGCGGCACGTGTCTCCGGAGCCTGCTTCGTGATGGGGCAGGCCGCGGGAACAGCCGCCGACATGGCGATCGCCGCCCAGTCCGCGCCCGGGGACATTTCGACCCCCGCATTGCAGGACCGGTTGCTGCGGGATGGCGCATTCCTGGGACGTAAGGACGCCTGAGGCGCCGGAATAGGGGAGGTTATCCGAAATGCAATTGAGCACTGCGCTCGTCCTCGCCGCCGCCATGTGTGGCGCGCCGGTCTCGCCGGTTTGGGCCCAAGGCCCCCAAGGTCTTCAAGCCGGCAACTGGCCGACGAAGCTCGTCAAGATCGTGGTTCCGTTCGCTCCCGGTTCCACGCCCGATATTGTCGCACGCATTCTGGCCGATGGCCTGCAACAGAAGTTCGCGAGTTCGGCATTCGTCGTCGAGAACAAGCCGGGCGCGAGCGGCAACATCGGGACGGATGCGGTCGCCAAGGCCGCGCCTGACGGGAGCACGATCGGCGTCAGCATCGGCGGCCCCCTGGCGATCAACACCGTTCTATTCAGCCGGCTTCCCTACGATCCATCCAAAGACATTGCAGCCGTTACCCTGCTTGCCATCCAGCCCAGCGTTCTCGTCGTCAACACAAGTCTCGGCGTCGACAGCGTCGCGGGCCTGATCGCTCTGCTGAAGAAGGACCCTGGCAAGTACACGTACGGATCGATTGGCGTCGGCTCTCTGTCGCATCTGGCGATGGAGGCAATCGGGCAGAAGGCGGGAGCAAAAATGGTGCATCTGCCTTTGCAGGGGTCGCCCGCCGCCATGACGGCGCTACTGCGCGACGATGTGCAGATCGCGTTGCTTCCGTCTATTGCCGTCACGCCCCAACTGGAATCGGGAACGCTGAGGATTCTTGCCATCTCGACGGGGAAGCGTTCGCACTTCCTGCCTGATACTGTGACCCTTAAGGAGGCTGGCATTGATCTTGAAGCCGACGCCTGGCTGGGTCTGATCGCGCCAGCGGGTACATCGCCGGCAATTCTCGCGCGGATGCAGGCGCTGGCGTCTGCGGTGATTACATCCCCGGCTGCGCGCGACAAGCTGGCCGCTCAACAGATGGAACCGGTCGGCAGCACGGCAGCCGAGTTTCGCGCCGTCATCGATGCCGAAATCGGTCGCTGGGAGCCGCTGATCAAGGCCGCAGGGATCCGGATCAATTGATCCTCCGGCAGCCCATCAAGGCTGCCGTGTCCTCTCACCCTTGCGGCTGGATCCCCGCGATCTTCACGTAGCGCGCCCAGTTCTTCACTTCTTCCAGGTGATAGGCCTGCGCCTCGCGCCGGGGTAGCGGCCAGGGCTCGTTGCCGATGCCATTGAGGAAAGCCTTGGCTTCCGGCGTCGCGCTCTGTTCGTTGAACCACTGGTTGATCTGGTCCTGCAACGGCTCCGGGGTCGCCGCCGGCGCGTAGACCGCCCACCAGCTTGCCATATCGACATCGACGCCGAAGGATTTCATCGTCGGGATATCGGGCAAGGCGGAGATGCGTGTTGCGCTTGAACCGGCAAGCGCGCGGATGCGGCCCTGCCGCGCATGACCAAGGCCGCTGGCGCTGTCGATGAAGGCGAAATCCAGCATGTCGTTGGCGAGATCGGGAATCCAGTCAGCCGAGGTTTTGTACTGCACCTCGACCGGCGCGACGCCGATTGATTGCGAATAAAGCGTGCCGAGCACCCGCGCGGTGGGAATGGCGGACCCCCAGCGGCCCTTGTCGCCCTTGGCTTTCAGAATGGCCGAGAGTTCATTCATGTCCTTGGCGGGAGAATTGGCGCCGACAACGAGCAAGGTGTGCTGGCGCGCCAGCATGGCGACGACCACGAGATCGCGCTCCACGTCGAACGGCACTTCGCGGTAGATGACAGGCGCTGCCGCCAGCGACCCTCCGCCTGTGGGATGCAAGGTATAGCCATCGGGTTTCGCGTGGGCGACCTGTTCGGCGGCGATATTGCCGCCGGCCCCCGGCTTGTTCTCGACGACGATCGTTTTCATCATCGGGCGCAGCCGCTCCGCATAGAAGCGGGCAATCAGGTCTGGCCCGCTGCCCGCCGCATAGCCAAGCAGAAACCGCACGGGCCGCGACGGATACGCCTGGGCGAAGGCGAGGGGTACATTTCCCGCCGCGGCAAGGCCCGCGGCTGCGCCGACGAATTGTCTCCTGCTGATCATGTTCCCTCCCGATGTGTTTCTTCTTCGATGGCTATTCCGTCAGGGCGGTGTCAGAGCCTTTCGCACCTTCTCGACGGTCGCGGCCGGCAACGCATAGGCGTCCTTGACGATCTTCTGCATGTCCTCGCCGGAGGTTGCGTCGACATTCATCTGCATCTTGGCGAGATCGTCGATGAATTCGGCATCCTTCGTCGTCTCCATGAAGGCGTCGCGCAAAGCCTTGGTGCGATCCTGCGGCATGCCGGGCGGTGCGATATAGGGGCGGGCGAGCACCGTGCTCAGGAAGATCACGTCGAGCGCGTCCTTGTCTTCCTTGCTGGTCACGTAGTCCTTGACGAGCGGCACATCGGCCGGCACTTCAGGCATCTTGTGCGGCGCAAGCTGCGCGACGATGTTGAGCTTCTTGTCCCGCAGCCAGTCCGGACGGGTCGACTTGATGCCCTCCATGTCCCACACCCGGCCCGAGACTTCGCTTTGCTCCAGCGCAATCGCGACTTCGCGTGAACCCGGATAGCCGGTTATCATTTTCAGCTTGTCGAGGCCGAGAACGTTCTTCACCGCGAGAGGCAGAAGATAGGTGTCGCCGGAGGGTGACGTCGCGGCGATGGTCAGGCCCTTGGCGCGGATGTCGTCGATGGTCTTCACGCCGGACGTCGCCCAGCTGACAAGCACCGAGGCGGAGCTGACGATATTGCCGATCATCGTCATATCCGCCGGGTTGAACTGCGCCTTGCTGTGCGCGCCTGAAAACAGCGGATCGAAGATCAGCGCCGAATTCACCGCGCCGAATGCCAGACCGTCCTTGGGCGCGATCTTCGCGAGATAATTCGCCAGCGTCATGCTGCTGGCGCCCGGCATGTTGGTCGGCAGGATTCTCGGCCCGCCGGGGATGTGCTTCACCATGTGTTTGGCGAGCGTGCGTGCATAAAGATCGTAACCGCCGCCGGGCCCATAGCCGATGTACAGGTTGATGACCTTGTCGCGGTAGAATTCCGCCGGCGACTGTGCGTGCGCCGTGGCGAGCGGAGCCGCGAGCATGATGGCGGCCAGGACTGTTGCTTTTTTCATTGTGCGGCCTCTCTTGCCGTTTCCTTCGCTGCAAGCACGACAAGCCCGTCGAGGGCATAGGCGCCGTCGGGCCGTACCAAGATCGGGTTGACGTCGATGGAGTCGAGCGCGTCGCCGAAGTCGAGCGCCATCTGGCCAAGGCCGACCAGAATGCTGGCCAGCGCATCGACATCGCAGGCGGGCGCGCCCCTGTAGCCCGCGAGCAGTTGCGAGGCCTTGAGACTGGCGATCAACGCCTTGGCGCGTGCCAGGTCGAGCCCCGGCGGCCCGAAGGCGGAATCCGCGAAGACTTCGAGCCAGACACCGCCCAGACTGACCATGATCACAGGACCCATTTCCGGATCGCGATGAATACCGGCGGCCATTTCGATACCGCCGGACATCTGTCGTGCAACCAGCAGGCCTTCGAGCCTGGCGTTGATGGCCGTGCACCGCGATGTGACGGTGCGGGCAGCATCGCGCACGGCTGCCGCATCGTTCAGCCCCAGCAGGACCAGGCCGGCATCGCTCTTGTGCGGCACGTCGGCCGACACGGCTTTCAGCACGACCGGATAACCGATGCGCCCGGCGGCGCGTTCCGCTTCCTCTATGCCGGTCACGACCTCCTCAGGCGGCAAGGGTACGCCGTAGAGGGAAAGGATGTGCTTCGACGCGGCTTCGCTCAGGGCTTCGGGGCCGGCCGATCCGGTGCGGCTCTGTTGCAATTGCCGCAAGGCCGCGCGCCGCTCGGGCGTGATGCTGCCCGGCTGCAATGGCGGCAGGTCGCAAGCCGCCGTGCGGGCGATGGCGCGCAGGCTCTTCGACAGATCGCGCAGCCACGGCGTGCTGGTCAACTCGGCCCGGATCTCCTGCATATAGGCGGATTCACTCAGGGTGATCGGCGAGAAGATCGCCACTGGCTTCACCGCTTCGGTCGCGATCCACTTGTCCAGCGCCCGCAGGTTGTTGATCTTGCGGTCGATGCCTGCCGCGCGGGGCAGTTCTTCCGCCACCAGAACCACATCGATATTGGGATCATCATGCAGCGCGCGGACGCCGGCCAGATACTGATCCGTCGAGATGGTTTTCTTGGTGTCGTAGATCGAGGCAGGGGTGGCGTCGGGGATCGCCGCCAGAAGCTTGCCGTGGGTCGTCTCGCTGAGCGGCGGAAACACGACGCCGGCAGCGTCCGCCGCCTCGGTCAGAAGGGATTTGATGGCGCCGGAATTGGTGAGCGCCGCAACGCGCTTGCCGCGCGGCCGTGGCGCCCGCGCCAGCAGCGCGACCGCCTCCACCAGATCCTCCAGCGAGTCAACCCGCACGACGCCGGCTTCCTGCGCCAGCGCATCGAAGGCCGCATGGCCACCGGCCATGGCGCCTGTGTGGGCAAGCGCCGCCTGGCGCGCGGCTTTCGAGCCGCCGATCTTGACGAGAACCACCGTCTTGCCGTTGCGCCTGGCCTTGCGGGCCGCCGCGAAGAAACGTTCCGCATCAGGAACGGCCTCGGCATAACAGGCGATCACGCGCAGGTCGTTATCCTCAGCCAGGCGGTCGATATAATCCGCGAATGTCAGGCCGATCTGATTGCCGCAGGAGATGAGATAGGCCAGGGAATGGCCCGTGCTCTCGACGCCGCGGCTCAAGGTCTGCACCAGCATGCCGCTCTGGGTCAGCACCGCTACAGGGCCTGGCTTGAGCGCGGAGAGCTGCTCGTCGGGGACCGTGCTCAGGCGTGATTGGCCGACGGCGAGCCCCATGCAATTGGGGCCGACGGCGGCAATGCGCGTGCGCGACAGGATGCGCCGCAGCCGCGCGGCACGCTCAAGTCCGCGCGTCTCGCCGCCTTCGCCGAAACCGGCCGCGTAGAGGCTGGCGCTGCGGGCGCCGCGCGCATCGTCCAGAATGTCGAGCGTTTGGTCCGCCGGAACGAATAGCGCCAGATGATCCGGCGGCTCCGGCAGGTCAGCGAGCGTCCGGTAACAGGGCTTGTCCCACAACTGGTCTCGGTTTGGATTGACCAGAAAGATAGGCCCGCCGAAGGCGAACCGCTGCAGGTTTTCATGCACCCGCAGCGACCAGTTGCGGTCCGAGGCGCCGATCAGAACAATATTGCGCGGCGCCAGCAGCGCATCGATGTTATCGGGAACGCTCATCTGGACTTATTCGCCGCGCGGGTAGGGGCCAAGGCCGGGGCGGTAGCTCTTCTCGTCGAGGAACTGCTTCATACCGCGCTTGTCGGCGATTTCCTTGTCGTTGCGCGCCAGCGAGTCCTGCTTGGCGCCGAGGTAATCGCGCGCCTGTTCGGCGGTCATGTTGGCGACCGAGCGGACGGCTTCCTTGGTGAAGCGCAGGACGTTGGGGTTCAGGTTCATGAGCTTTTCGGCCATCTTCACCGTCTCGGCCCGCAGCTGGTCCTTCGGGAAGGCGAAGTTGGCGATGCCCAGCTCAACAGCTCGTTTGCCGTCGAACGGCTCGCCGGTCGCGGCGTAGTACATGGCATGGCGCGGCAGCATCATCTGCACCATGTTCCAGCTGACGATGCCGCCGGGGATGATGCCCCAGTTGACTTCCGACAGGCCGTAGATCGCATCCTCGGCGGTGATGACGAAATCGACCGCATGCAACTGCGTGAACGCGCCGCCGAAGCAGTAACCGTTGACCATGGCGATCGTCGGCTTGGGGAAGCGCGACAGCAGCTCCCAACGCCAGTGGTGGCTTGCCGTGTTGGAGCGCGCGCGTTCCTCCGGATTGTTGGCCGTTTCGCGGAAATAGAGTTTCAGATCCTGCCCGGCGCACCAGGCCTCGCCCTCGCCGGTGAGCACCAGGACCTTGGTTTCGGCATCGCGCGCCAGCCATTGCACCGCGTCTTCCATGTCGTAGTGCAGCGCCGGGCTCATGGCGTTGCGCTTGTCCGGCCGGTTCAGCGAAAGGAAGGTAATGCCGCCTTCGCGGGTGATTTTGATGTTCTCGTAGGTCTTGTCGGCCATGTTTCCCGATCCCTAGATGATGGTGATGGTTTGCCCCACGGCCCTGTGAAGCCGCGGTTCATTTCCAGGCATGCTAGCCTCTCTCATTGCACTGATCTATACACATAATCTGCATCTTACTTTTTCCATTGGAGAAGGAATGGCGAACAGGAGGACGGACCGCGCGGGCCTGAATCTCAATCAGATCGCGGCCTTTTTGAAAGTGGTCGAGACCGGCTCTTTCACCTCGGCGGGGACCGAGCTTGCCCTGTCGGCATCCGCCGTCAGCAAGCATGTGGCCCAGCTCGAGGAAAGCCTTGGCGTGCGTCTGTTGACGCGTACGACACGTCGCCTGGCGCTGACCGAGGCCGGAAGCACCTATGCCGAGCGCTGCGGCACGGTGATGAGCGAACTCGACACAGCGGCGGAAGAGGCGCGCGGTCGCAACACGCAATTGAGCGGCCGGCTGCGCGTGCTTGCCACCTCCGGCGTCGGCCAGCGGCTGATCGCCCCTTTGACCGTGGGCTTCATGCAGCGCCACGAGACCGTATCGGTCGATCTGACGATCGGCGAAGTGCCGACGGGGGTGATGCCGCGCAACGTCGATATCCTGATCACCATTGCCCATCGCGGTGACCAGCGCGGCAAGAGCGTGCATTGCGAACACTTGCACGAAGTGTCCTACCTCGTCTGCGCATCGCGCAGCTATCTCGACAAGCGGGGCAGGCCAAAGCGGCCGGAAGACCTGAAGGAGCACAACTGCCTGATCCACGAGCGGCAACGGGCGGCGCGCCTGTGGCGCTTCCAGAAGGCCAATGGCGCTATCAACACCATCAAGGTCGACGGCATGCTCGCCACCAACAATGCCGTCGCGCTCGAGCAGGCGGTCGTCGCGGGGCTGGGCATCGGGCGTGTGCCGGACTATGTCGCGCTCGAACACATCAAGAAGCGATCGATGGTCGTCCTCTTCGACAATCTCCTTGCATGGGGGCAAGTGATCTCGGCCTATTCCGGCGCACGCTCGCAATCGAGCCGCACGCAGGCTTTCGTCGATTATCTGAAGAGCGAGATACCGAGAACCATCGGCAGAATGGGCAAATAGGCCTGTCGCTATTTCGTGCCCAGCATGATTGCCCTGGCGCGCGCGACGACGTCGGGTGGGGCATTGACAATGCTATCCGACACAATCTGCGCCTGCTCTCCACTCAACGGGCTGATGTCGAGATTGATCCTGTGAGCCTCGTCGAGAAACGCCTGCGAGGCAACGGTTTGATCGAAGGCCTTGCGCAGCGCCGTCAGGCGAGCGGCGGGAACGTCCGGCGTCGTCACCACCGCGCGTGAGATGGCGACACTGGCCGACAGGAATTCAAGCAGTTTGCGATCGTTGTCATTGGACGCGAGTTCGATGAGCAGAGGTACGTCCTTGAGGTCGGGATGCCGGGTGAGGCCGATCTGCAGCACGGTGATCATCTTGCCATCGGTGATCCAGTCGGGCTTGGTCGTCTTCCAGGCCGCCCAGGAATTGGTGGCGCGGCCCTGAACCTCGCCGCGCTCCATCGCCAGGTTGACCTGGCCACCGCCTGCATAGCCGGAGACGAGGCGGATTTTTGCGCCGGCGATCTCGTTGAGCGCACGCGCATAGTAGACGCCGCTGTCGCCGGCCGTCGAACCCAGCACGACATCCTTGGTTTTAAGATCCTCGAGCGTCCTGATGCCCGATGTATGCCAGACGGTCATCACATTGGGGCTGGTGCTGGTGTTGCCGATAAAGCGAAACTGCCGCAGATCGAAATTGATCTCCGGCGTGCCGATGGCCTGCAGCGCGCCGACACTGGGAAACATGATGTGCAAAGTGGTGCCGTCGCGCGGCACGCGCGCCGCCATATGGTTCATGGCGACAATGCCGCCGCCGCCCGGCATGTTGCGCGTGATGAATGTCGGATTGCCGGGAATATGGTCGGACATGAAGCGGACCAGCAGGCGCGCCCGCAGGTCGAAGTCGTTGCCGGCGGTCGTCGGCACCAGCATTTCCAAGGTCTTGCCATGATAGAAGGCGGCGACGTCCTCCTGGGCTTGCGAAGGTGAAGCCCAGAGCAAAAGAGAAATGGCACACGCGGTTCTTGCGGCAGCGGCTGACAGCATCGTCTCTACCTCAATTCAGGAGCGGTTTTGCCTTGGCGATCACCTCGGGAGACGCGGACAACGCCTGTTGAATGATCGATTGAATCTCCAGGCCAGGCACAATTTTAACCTCAACATGAAGCGCGGCGGCTTCCTTCAGGAATTCCGCGTCTGTTGCGAGTTGATTAAATGCGCTCCGCAGCATGGCCGTCCGATCCGCAGGTGTTTTGGGCGCCGCCGCGATCGGCCGTCCAATCCGTGCACCCGACATCAGGAAGGAGATGACGGCCTTTTCGTCTGCGCTTTGCGCAAGATCTTCGGCCGACGGCACGCCGGGAAGCTGATCCGTCGTTCCGCCATAGACCAGAATATGCAGATCGCCGTTGGCGAGCCATTCGGGCTTCGTCGCGCGCCAACTCGACAGCGTATTGTTTCGTCCTTCGACCTCGCCGCGCTGCATGGCCAGATTGACATCATTGCCGCCGGGATAGCCGTTGATGATCTTGAATTTGGTTCCGGCGAACTCGTTGAGCATAGCCGGGAAAGTGTATGTGATGCCGCCGCGACCGACAGCGCCGATGACAACCTCTTCCTTGCGGGCCTGCTCGATGCTTCGCACTTTTGAGCTTCGCCAGACGGCCAGCGTTTCGACGGTCGGCGACAAGGCTCCAACCCATTTGAACTGAGCAGCGTCGTAATTGACGCCGGGCAGATGCGATGCCTGTTGAAGTTGAAGCGTATTCGTCATCGCGCCCAGGGCGGTGCCGTCTTGCGCGGCCACGGTGTACAGATAATTGGCCATGGTGAGTCCGCCGGCGCCGACCATGTTTTCAGCGATGATTGTAGGAACGCCTGGAATGTGCCGTGCCAGATGCCGCGCCACGAGGCGCGCCTGCAGATCATATTCACCGCCAGCGCTGAAACCCACCATCAAGCGGACAGTCTTGCCCTTGTAGAACGTCTGATCCTGGGACAGGGCGCCGCCGGCCCCTGCGAGCAGAGACATGGCGAACACGGTCGTAAATATGGTTTGTGCCCGTGTCCGGTTCATGCGGTCCTCCCTTTGCCAACAGCATGACGCCGCTGTTTGTCGCTCATCGTAATGCGTAGGGAGGCTTTCACTAGCCGACATCCCGGCAACTTATTTGTTCCAGTTTGCCGGGTAATACGATGGCGTTAGCTTCGGTGTCGAATGCGTCTGAAGGAGGCCTCGCGGCGTGCAGTTCCTTCGCTCAATTCCATAAACTGGTTGCGAAGCAAGATCAGAGATGGCAAGGTGGAACTGGTTTTGATTTGCAATTGGATGAGGCCGTCATGTCGAAGGTGCGGGTTGCAGCATTCTCTCTCTCGCTTGATGGGTTTGGAGCCGGACCGGAGCAAAGCCTGAACGACCCTCTCGGCAAGCGCGGCCCCGAATTGTTTCAGTGGTTTTTCGCGACCCAGACCTTCCAGGCGATGTTCGGCAAGGAGGGCGAAACGGAAGGCGTCGACGCGAAATATGCGGCGTCAGGCAATACCGGCTTTGGCGCCTTCATCCTCGGTCGCAACATGTTCGGCCCCATTCGCGGCGCGTGGCCCGATGAAAGCTGGAAAGGCTGGTGGGGCGACAATCCGCCTTATCATGCGCCCACGTTCATCCTGACGCACCATCCGCGCGCGCCGATCGTCATGGAAGGCGGCACGACGTTCCATTTTATCACGAGCGGCATCGAGGACGCGCTCGCTCGTGCCAAAGCCGCAGCCGGCGGCAAGGATATCAAGATCGGCGGCGGTGTCGGCACGGTGCGGCAGTATATTCAGGCGGGCCTGGTCGACGAAATCCACTTCGCCATTTCGCCGGTCGTGCTCGGGAAAGGCGAAGCCATGTTCGCCGGCATCGACCTGCCTTCGCTCGGCTATCAGGTCGCCGCCCGTGAGGCGTCTGAGAAAGCGACGCACGTCATTTTGAAGAAGTGATTGGCCGGGATTACGCGCCGTAGATTCCTGCGCCAGTTTCAGGAACTCAGCTTCCCTGTCGGCGTCCGCGGCGCCGAGCAGCTTCGCCTTCGACGCCTCGCGGGTAACAGGTTTAAGCCCTACACCAAGAGGCTTGATGTCCGGCGCCGCTTCGAGCAGGCGGCTCGGTATCCCGGCCTTATGCAGGGCAAGCGCCAATGTGCACCCGCCAATTCCCGCGCCAACGATGACGACACCCACATCAGCGCGACCCGCCATTTACGTCTCCAGCGTCAGAGTTTCTTGGCAAAATAGTATGTACACCAATTAATTGTCAACATTTGTCGCAAAATGTGGAGGCGTCATTGACATTTTCATTGGTATACATATTAATTTGGCGAAAGCGCCCCAGACGTTATGACGGAGGATGAGATACAAATGTCCGGCAAGCCCCGTGTAGCGATCATCGGCGCCGGCATCGGCGGGTTGACGGCTGCCGTCGCAATGCATCTTCGCGGCATCGACGTCGATGTCTACGAACAGGCGTCCGAAATCGGTGAAATCGGCGCCGGCGTTTCCTTGTCGCCGAATGCGATCAAGGCATTTCGCTCTCTTGGTCTATACGAGCAGATCGCCGACATCGGCTTTGAGTCAGACAACCAGCTCGTTCGCGCCTGGGACACGGGAGACATTGTCTCAAAAGTGTTCCGGAAAGGCGTCTACGAGCGGGAGTTCGGTGCGCCTTACCTCTCCATGCATCGGGCCGATCTGGTAGACGTTTTGCGCCGTCAGCTACCGGGTGGCGTCTTCCACCTTAATGCCCGTTGCGTCGGGGTCGACACAGGCGCATCGGGCGCGTCGGCTCGCTTCGCAGATGGAAAAACGATCGAAGCCGATCTCATCGTCGGCGCGGATGGTATTCGATCAGCGGTACGCCATAGTCTGTTTGGCGAGACAGCGCCCCGCTTCACCGGATCGGTGTGTTGGCGTGGACTTGTTCCGATTGATGCCTTTCCAGCGGGCCTGATAAGCACGGACCTCACGCTCTATATGGGGCCGCGCAGCCACGTCATTCATTTCATGGTCCGCGGCGGCAAACTCATAAATTTTGTCGCCCACGTGGAAACCAGCAAATGGACTGGCGAATCCTGGACGCAGGAGTGCGACCGCTCCGAGGTGATGGACACTTTCGCTGGTTGGCATGCGCCACTGCTGCAACTGCTGGGCTCATCCCAGCGCTACTACAAGTGGGCGCTATACGACCGGGAGCCGCTTGATCGCTGGACCGAGGGCCGCGTGACCCTTCTCGGCGATTCTGCACACGCGATGCTGCCTCATATCGGCCAGGGCGCTTGCATGGCCATCGAGGATGGCTATGCGCTCGCGGCATTTGTTTCCCAGATGCCGCACGATCTATCTGGAGCCTTGGAACATTACGAAAGGCTGCGCCTGCCGCGGACGCGCCATGCTGTCCTGGAAGCGCGGGCGCGAGGCAAGGAGATGCATCTCACGTCCAAGTGGGCCCGCATCAAACGCGACGTCAGGATTGCCCTGCAGCATAGGCTCGGTGGCGATAGGACCGGTCTCAAGCTGGCGGAATTCTACCAGTACGATGTCGCGGCAGCGTCAAAAATACGAGGCAATCCGCCCGTGTAGAAGAAGAGCGAAGCATCCGGGAGGGAACCGTGAAAGTGCTATTGCAACGATGCTCGATCGCCATGTTATGCGTTGCCATCGCAAGCGTGGCTCAGGCCAAGGAATTTCCGGAGCGGGCGATCACTCTGATTATTCCATTCTCTGCTGGCGGTGTAACGGATCAGGTGTCGCGATTGGTGGCGGTAAAAGCCGCCGATAACCTGGGCGTACCAGTCGTCATCGAGAACAGGCCCGGTGGCGGTGGCCAGATCGCTATCTCCGGCGTGCGTCAGGCTGCGGCCGACGGCCATACGCTATTGGTCGGTGATATTGGCACCCATGCCATCAACGTGTCACTCTACAGCAAGCTCTCCTATGATCCGGTTAAGGATTTCATACCGGTGACCGAACTGGTGGAGATGCCTCATGTGCTGGTAGTTCCGGCCGATAGCCCTTATAAATCGATTGAAGATCTCGTAGCCGGGGCCCGGGCAAAGCCTGGCAGCCTGACATACGGCTCGGTGGGGATTGGAAGCGGTGCGCATCTCCTTGGCGAGATGCTGAAGTCGCTTAAAGGTATTGAGATCGTCCACCTGCCGTACAGAGGCTCGTCCCAGATCGTTCCCGACCTCATGTCCAATCGGATTGCGCTCTTTTTCGGCGCGGTCGGAAGTATGGCGCCACTGATCGAAAGCGGCCAGCTCCGCGCCCTGGTTGTCACCGACAGCGAGCGCGCGCCGCTGCTTCCAACTGTTGCCTCGGCCAAAGAAGCCGGAATCCCGGGACTGGATCTTAAAGTCTGGTTCGGAATTCTTGCCCCGGCCGGAACGCCCGACGACGCCGTTCACAAACTGAACGTTGAATTTGTAAAGGCGCTGAGCGACCCTTTGATCAAGCAACGCCTGACCGAGTGGGGCGGCAGAATAATCGGAAACGATCCGGGCGAATTCGCCAAGGTCATTGCATCGGAAACGGAACGGCTCGGTAAAGTCGTCAAAAGCTCTGGTGCGCGGCTGGATTGAGCATCAATTTGACGAGCTATCCCCATATGCTACGACCAGCATCGGCGCAGGACGCCCCAGTTGGACGTAAAAATGGATCTCGACCTATTTTATTCTCGCGCCGGTCACCTGATCCGACGGCTCAATCAGATTTCGGTCGCGATCTTTCTCGAGGAAACGGCCGCACTTGGACTGACGACGGTGCAATATGCGGCCTTGAACATTATCGAGCGCCAGCCGGGCATCGATCAGGTGACCCTTAGCCGCATGGTGGCGATAGACAAGACGACTCTGGTGAAAGTGCTCAATCGCCTGGTTGAGAAAGAAGTTATTACCCGTCGGGTCTCGGCCGCTGACCGGCGCCGCCTCGAGCTGGCGGTAACCGCCAAAGGCCGCGAGATCGTTCGCAAAATCATTCCGCTGATCGACCAATGCGAGCGGCGAATTCTGGCGCCCTTGAACAAGGACGACAGGCGCAAATTTCTCGAAATGGCATCCCGCCTTGTGCACGTGAACAACGTCTACAGCAGGGCTCCCATGAGTATGGAATTGGTCGAGCAGAGTAGCTTGACGACTGGTCGTTCAGCGACGTCGACGGGCAAACGGCGTAAGGTCAGCGCGCCGCGATCCAAAAAGCAGATCACGTCCCGTAAATCTCCTGCGCCAGCTTGAGGAATTCCGCTTCACGGTCGGCATCCGCGGTGCCGAGCAGCTTCGCCTTCAGCGCCTCGCGGATTTCCGGCGGTGCGTCGTCGAGCGCGCCGCGCACGGTGACGCCGCGCCCTGATTTCGCATAGAAGGCCTGGCCTGCCGGATCGAGGAAGAAGTTCATCAGCAGCCGCGCCGCGTTGCGATGTGGCGCATTGCGCAGCATGGCGAGCATGAAGGTCTGATAGGGCGAGCCTTCCGCCGGCCACACGAACTTCACCGGCAACTGCTTCAACAAAATATAGTCGGAGAATTTCTGCGGTAAATAGACCGCATATTCGCCGCGCGCGACCCGCTGCGCGCCTTCGAGCAGGTTGCGGGTGAACACGAGATCCTGCTTCGCCAGTGCATTCTGGTAATCGCGGCCGAGCTTTTCCAGGGTCACGGCGAACGTCGCATAGCCTTCGCCAGAGGCGCGCGGATCGTCCGCCAGGATCCTGCCCTTGAAGCGTGGATGCAGCAGGTCGGCGAAGCTCTTCGGCTCGTCCGCCGGCGGCACCAGCCGCGTATTGATCATGAAGCCGAAGACGTTCTGGAAGATCGAGATGCGTGTGTCGTTCTCGCGGAACGCCGGGATGAGATTGGCTTCGTTGGGCAGGCCGCCGTGCAGCTGGAACTGCCCGGTGCGGTCCATGACGATGGAACCCGTGCTGCCGTTGAGGCAGACATCGGCGCCAAAGCGCCCGGCCGCCTGCTCGATGCGCACCCGCTCGCGCAATTCGCTGGCGCGCATGTCGAGGAAGTTCACTTTTATTCCCGTGCGCGCCTCGAACGCGCCTGCAACATCGCGATGCAGGCCGACGCCGGTATTGTAGACGACGACTTGCCCCTCTGCTTTGCCGGCGCGCTCGACGGCCGCCCAGTCGCTGGTTTGCGACAGGGCAGGGAAGGTTGTGACTGCGGCAGAGGCGGAAATGAAATTGCGGCGTGTGATGCGCATGGTCAGTGTTCCCTCCCTAAGATGCTGCCTGTTGCCCTCGTCCTGAGGAGTAACGCAAAGCGTTGCGTCTCGAAGGACGGGGGCGCCACGCGCAACTAATTCACGCGGTACTTCGCAATCATCTCTTCATCGAGCGTCACGCCCCAGCCGGGCTCCTGCGGCAGTTCGTAAGTGCCATTGGCGATCTTGCCACGGCCGCCCACCATCTTGTGAAAGATCGGATCGCGGTCGGGGTGATGCGTCTCGACATAAGTGCCGTTGGCGACGGCGGCAAGCAGATGCGAGCCGACGACAGGCTCGCCATGATGCCCCATCTCGACGCCGAAGACCCCGGCGAGCTTTGCAACACGCAGCCACGCAGTCGGCCCGCCGCCCCAGCTCGCATCGAGATTGCAGACATCGATGGCGCCGCCGGTCACGAGATCGCGGCAGGCCTCGGCGGTGATCTCCGACTGGCCGGCGCAGATCGGCAGGCCGGACTTGAGCCGCATCTGCGCCATGTCGCGCTTGTCGTCATGCCAATGGCACGGCTCCTCGAACCAGCGCAGATCGAGATCGCCCACGAGCTTGCAATAGTCGAGCGCGGTCGCCAGCGACCAGCCGCGATTGGCGTCGACGCAGAGCACGAAATCGTCACCCACGGCCGCGCGCGCCGCTCGTGTGCGATGCGCATCTTCTTCCGGCGTCTTGCCGCCGACCTTGAACTTGCAGCCGGCGAGGCCGTAGTCCTTGTAGAAGGCGACTTCCTTGCCGTAGTCGGCGGCGGCATAGCCGTCGTGATACTGGCCGCCGATGGCGATGATCGGCAGGCTGTCGCGGGCACCGCCCCACAGCTTGTAGAGCGGCATGTTCGCCTGCTTGCCCTTGATGTCCCACAGCGCGGAATCGATGCAGGCAATGGCGCGCACTTCCGGCCGGCGATCGCGGGTCGAGACATGCGTCGCTTCCCACATCTTCGTCCACAGCGCTTCGATGTTGGACGCATCCTGGCCGATCAGGCGTGGCGTCAGCTCAGTCTCGATCACCTTCACCGCCGCCGCATGGCTCTCGGCATTGCCTTCGCCGTTGATGGCTTCGCCCATCGGCCCGTGGTCGGTGTGGATGCGCGTGATGATCGCGTTCTTCTCGGGCACGTGATAGATGCTGCCGCGAAAATCGCGCGGCAGCGCGATGCGCACATGTATCGCCTCGATGCGTGTGATTTTGACCACGCGGCGTCCTCCCAATGTATGCGAACTCAAACGGTGCGCTTCAAATTTATTTTTCGTAACGTGCCGTACGCGTCCGCATGGTCACGAGTTCTTCGGCGCCGGTCGGATGCACCGCCATGGTCGCGTCGAAATCAGCCTTGGTGACGCGCATCTTGACAGCGATGCCAAGCAGTTGCGCCATCTCGCCGGCATCCTCGCCAAGGATATGCGCGCCGAGCACGCGGTCGGTCTTGCCGTCGACGACAAGCTTCATCACCGTGCGGTCCTGGCGGCCGGACAGGGTCGCCTTCAGCGGCCGGAAGCTGGTGCGGTAAATATCGACGATGTCGAAGGCCTGGCGCGCGTCGGCTTCGCTGAGCCCGACGGTGCCCACCTCCGGTGTGGAGAAGACAGCGGTCGCTACATCGTGAAGATCGACGCGAACGTCCTTGCCGCCGAACACCGTATCGGCGAATGCATGGCCTTCGCGGATCGCGACCGGGGTCAGGTTGACACGGTTGGTGACGTCGCCGACCGCATAGATCGAGGGAACATTTGTGCGCGAATAGCCGTCGACCTTGACCGCGCCGTAGGTGTCCAGCTCGACGCCGGCATTCTCAAGGCCGAGGCCGCGCGTATGGGGATGACGCCCGGTGGCGACCAGCACCTGATCGAAATCACCCGTCGACCCGTTGGAGAAGGTGACGTCGAGGCCGTGGGACAGCTTTTCGATCTTGGCGGGCAGGGTGCCGAAATGGTGCGAGATGCCCGCATGTTCCAGCGCTTCACGCAGGCCGTTGCGTAAATCTTCGTCAAATCCACGCAACACATTCTCGCCGCGCATGGCGAGGGTCACCTTGGCGCCGAGGCGGGCGAACACGCTGGCGAATTCAACAGCGATATAGCCGCCGCCGACGATCAGCAGCCGGCGCGGGAATTCCTTCAGGTCGAATATCTCGTTCGAGGAAATCGCGTGCTCTATGCCGGGGATCGGCGGCACCAGGGTCGGCGTTCCGCCGGTGGCGACCAGGATATATCTGGCGGTGACATTGCGGCCCTCGTTGATCAGCCGCACCGTGTGCGCATCGACGACTTCGGCGCGGCTTTGAATCAGAACGCCGCCCGCGCCCTCGACGCCCTTGCGGTAGAGGCCCGACAACCGCGTGATCTCGGCTTCCTTGGCCTGGACGAGCTTCTGCCAATCGAACGTCGGCTTCTCTGGAAACGACCAGCCGAAGCCTTCGGCGTCCTCGAAATGGTCGAGAAAGCGACTGGCGTAGACATAGAGTTTCTTCGGCACGCAGCCGCGGATGACGCAGGTTCCACCGATACGGAACTCTTCCGCCACCATGACTTTGGCGCCATGGCCGCCGGCGATGCGCGCGGCGCGAACGCCGCCGGAGCCCGCCCCGATGACAAAAAGGTCGACGTCGTATTCAGCCACGTTACGCGCCTCGATCGGTGTTATTCAGATTCACGTCGCGAAGATGGGGGCGAGACCGGCATTTGCAGAGCCGGCATCACGTAAATGTCAGAGTTGGATGCCCTTTTTCTTCATCTCTTCGCGTACGCGGACCATGAGATCGGTCGATAGCTGACGGTTCCAGGCGTCGATGGCGACGACCATCTGGTTGATGACCTTCGGCTGCATGGCGACATAGGCCTTGCCGGCGTCGGAAGCGAAGAAGGCGGCCGTGTCCTTGAGGTCCTTGGCGCTCATGGCGCCGGCGAAGGCATTGGACGTGGCCTTGATGACCTCCTCCTTGCGGTCCGTGAATTCCGGCTCCAGCTGCTTGAGGACGGCGATGAGATCGTTGCGGATCTCCGGACGTGTGCGCGTCAGGGCATTCACGGCCTGATCGGCGAGCTGCGGGTAGAACAGGTTGAACGTATTGGCGATGCCGGAAGTCAGCACCACCTGGCGCGCCGCGGCGAGGTGGTCGGGCGTATAGGCGTCGGCCTCAGCCGCCGCCGGTGCCGCGGGCGCGGGTGCAGCGGGTTTCGCCTGCGCGAAGGCAGCGGCGGGAAGCGCGAAAAACAGGCAGGCCGACAGTAAAGAGGATCGGGTCAGGTTCACGTTCAGTCTCCAGAAGGTATCGCAGACGGGATCAGGCCCCGGGATTTCCAATGATTTCGACGCCGGTATCGCCGGCGACTATGACGGCATCGGCGAGCCCGAGGAACAATCCGTGCTCGACGACGCCGGGAATTTCATGAAGCGCACGGGCCAGAGCCTCGGGGTCGGCAATAGAGCCCAGCGCGCAATCATAGATGTAGTGGCCCCCATCGGTGACGAAAACAAGACCGTCGGCGCCCATGCGCAGCTTGATCGCGCCGGATTGATCCATATCCGCCAGCATTTTACCGATCGCCCGCCGGGTCGCCTCCGCCCCGAAGGGCACGATTTCGACCGGCAGCGGGAAGCGGCCCAGCCGGGCGACGCTTTTGGAGGCATCGGTGATGACGATCATCCGGGCGGAGGCGCTGGCGACGATCTTCTCGCGCAAAAGCGCGCCGCCGCCACCCTTGATGAGGCGCAAATCACGGTCGAACTCGTCGGCGCCATCGACTGTCAGGTCGAGCTCGGGTGTCTCATCGAGGGTTGAGAGCGGGATCCCAAGCTTTTCCGCCTGTTTCCGCGTGGCTTCCGAAGTTGGGACGCAGATCAGCTTCATGCCGGCCGCCACGCGCTCGCCGACGCAATCGACGAAATGCGCCGCGGTCGAGCCAGTCCCCAGTCCCAGCCGCATCCCGTCGCGGACAAATTCCGCGGCCCGTTCGGCGGCCATGCGTTTGGCGTTGTCCAAAACCGTCCCCGGCGAAATCTCGTTGCAATGCCCCGGTCGTTATGGACTTGGCGGCGGCAGGTCAACCCTGAAGATCGGCTAACCTATTTGCCTGCGCTCACTTGCCCGGCGGTGTGCAGACGATGGCGTCGTTGAGCAGGTAGCAGATCGACATGGTGCCGTTGCGCAGGTCGACCCGGAAAATGCCGGCCTCGCCCTCGTGATGGGAGGCGGCTAGCGCGTATTCGGACGACGTTTGCGGCCCGGCACCCTCGCCGGAGCGGTAGCACAGCGTCGTGCCGACCGTGCCGTCCTTCAGGCCGTACTGGCAGGCGCCGACCTCGCCGGTCAGCGTGTCGAGCCGATACATCAGGTTGAGGCCGGTCGCGGGCGAGGACATGAACTGGTAGTTCGCCGCCAGCGCGGGCAGGGCGCCGCCCGCCGTCCCGGCCAGAATGAGGATTGCCGCCGAAATCGCCCTGATCGTCATATCAAACCTGCCCGTTCTGAACGGCGGACGCGATCTTGCGCCGCCACGAATCGATGCATGTGATTTTACAGGGGATCGCGGCAAAAGATGCGCGGGCTTTCGTGCCCGACGCAGATTGTGGTACGGGGCAGCCATGACCTTGCCCCGCGCTACACCCACTCTTCCACCCATCCTCGTCTTCGATCTCGACGGTACGCTCGCTGAAACCGCCGGCGACCTCATCGGATCGCTCAATGTCATTCTGGAGCGCGAGAAGATCGCGCCGGTCAGCCTGGCCGATGGCCGCGAAATGGTTGGCGCCGGCGGCAGGGCGCTGATCCAGCAGGGCTTCAAGGCGTCCGGCCGCGCCGTCGACCCCGACCGCTTGGAGGTTCTGTTCCAGGACTATCTTGCCCAGTACGAAAGTCGCATCGCCCAGGAAAGCCATCTGTTTCCCGGCGTCGTCGCGGCGCTCGATCGCTTCGAGGCGGCCGGCTGGCGCTTTGCCGTCTGCACCAACAAAGTCGAGGGGCCATCCCTGAAACTGCTGGGCGAGCTCGGCGTCGCCCAACGGTTCAAGGCAATCTGCGGCCAGGATACCTTCAAGGTCGACGGCCAGCCGATCTCCAAGCCCGATCCGCGCGCTCTGACGATGACGATCGAACGCGCCGGCGGCGATCCCGCCCGCGCCGTGATGATCGGCGATTCGAAAACCGACATCCACACCGCCCAGGCCGCCGGCATTCCCGTGGTCGCCGTCGACTTCGGCTACACGGACGCGCCGGTGCGCACGTTTGATCCGGATCGCATCATTTCGGGCTTTGACGCGCTTTGGGACGCAGTCGAGAGCCTGAAAATCGGCGCGACCACAAGAGTCTGAGGGAATTTCGAAGCGTCGCTTGACACTCATAGGGCGCACAGAGGATATAGCCGCCATTACCCATGGTGTCCGGGCGCGTAGCTCAGCGGCAGAGCACTCCCTTCACACGGGAGGGGTCACAGGTTCAATCCCTGTCGCGCCCACCATTTAACGTCTTCTCCCGCGAGGCGTTTTCGGAGTCTGGTCGCACCTGCCGGACGCAGCGCCGAGGGACCATTGAGCGAAACGGCAGGCAGTTCCGAGGATGTGAAACCCCGCAAGAGCCGGGCCGTTCAATCCTTTCTCTCCGGCGACCGCACGCCGATGTGGTTTACTGTGCTGCTGCTCGGCGCCGGATCATTCGGCACCTACTTTCTGGCGCCCCAGGTCAACGCCCAGTTCGAGGCGCAGAAGATCAGGACTGACTTCGTCATCCGCAATTACGGGGATCTGCGCGCCAAAATGGAAGACTTTCAGGGTCTCTATTCCGTGGTGGCTCAGAAACTGGTGACCGGTGAGAGCGTCCAGGCCGAGGTTTTCAAGCTGCAGGAGATCGTCGGTCGGGTCACCGCCCAGAACCTGTCGCTGCTTCCCATGTTCACCACCGAAGGCGGACCGAAGGCCGCCGCACAGGTGAATGCCGCCATGAACGGCATGCTCAACGTCATTTTCGCCAATGCCGGCAAGAAGATCGAGAGCGAGGAGGAGCGCGCCGCCTACAATGGCGAAGTCGTCGCCGCCACCCAGAAGCTGGTGCCGCCGCTGCTCGAACTTTATGTGCGCATCGGCGAAGTCGGCCGGTTGAGGCCAACCGAAAAAAATACGCAACTTCAAAAGAATAATTGAACAAGTTGAATCGGCTTGTGAGCCGCTATCCGGCCGGCTGGTGCGTTTCCCCGATTTGCTCGGAACCCGATATGTCCTGAGCGCATTGGTGGTATTGCGGCCGGAACTTTCGATAAATTGGTAGTTTTTTAGGGGTCTTCGCGCAAAGATGCACGAACCTCCTCGTGATGTGGGTAGGGCCAGGCTGATTCTGTTTTTGATCTGCCGGATTGGAGTGTTGAGGCGCGTGCGTATTGCCCGGACGGCTGCATTGGCGATCCTGTTCGCATCTGTGCTGTCGCCGGCCGCGCAAGCGTTCGACTTTTTCGGCCTGTTCGGCGGCGAGCCGCCTTTGCCGTCGCCGTCTCGTGAAAATCTCCCCTACAATGCCGACATCACGGGCGTTCAGGAGAAAGATTTGGCGCAGGCGCTCAAAGACAGCTCCAACCTCTGGCAATTGCGGCGCGAACCGCCGCCGTCAGGTGACGGTCTTGTCCGCCGCGCGGTCGCCGATATTCCTCGCCTCGCCGAAACCTTGTGGGGGGCGGGATATTACAATGCGAAGGTCCGCATCATCGTCGCCGGCCGCCCGCTTGATCCGAGCGGCGAGAATCCCGGCCCGGCCTCGGCCGCCGAAGCCGTGCGCGGCCGCAGTCTCGTGCCCGTCAATGTCGAGGTGACGCCGGGACCCCTGTTCAAGCTGCGCGACATCCGCGTTTTCGACGCGCGCACCAACCAGCCGCTGGCGCCGGACCTCATTCCGCCCCGCGGCTTTCCGCTGAAGCCCGGCGACGAGGCAAGCGCCGGCAATATCCGTACCGGCGCCAATCAGGAGATTGGGTACCTTCGCGACAATTCGCGGCCGCTGGCGAAGCTCGTCTCGATTGCGCCGGTCGTCCAGCATTCCAGCGCGACAATGGATCTCGCCATCTCCATCGACCCCAGCCAGAAGGCGGGCATCGGTCCGGTGACGCTCGAGGGCGCGCCTGGCATCGATCCGCGAGTGGTCCGCTCCTATATCTATCTCGAACCGGGCGAGCCCTATTATCCGCAGCGGCTGGCGGATACGCGCAAGTCCATCTCCAAGATCGAGGCTATCGGCTCGGTGCGTATCGATGAGGCGGACCACCTCGACGCGAACGGCAATCTTCCTGTGACGGTGACCGTGTCGGAACGTCCGCGCCATTCGGTCGGCGCCTCGGCGGCCTATTCCACGGTCGATGGTCCGACCTTGCGTGCCTGGTGGATGGATCGCAATCTGTTCGGCGGCGGCGAGCGTCTGCGCTTCGATGTCGAGGGCGGCTATGCGACGTCGACCAGCGGCATACAGTTCAAACCGACCAAAAAACTCGATCCTGAAAACCTGACCGGCCGGGTCAAGGCGAGCTTTCTGAAGCCGGCGCTGGGCGGCAGTCGCAACGATCTTCTGATCGATGCCCAGGTCGCGCGTGAACGCACCAATTCCTATATCGCCGAGACGGCAGGCGCGACCATCGCCCTTCGACGGCGCTTCAGCGAAAACACCTATGTTTCGCTCGGCGTGGACGGAGAGCGTGGTCGGGTCGAGGATATTTTGGGAACGGTCGACTACACCCTCATCGGCCTGCAGGCCTCGGCCAATTACGACAGCACCGACAGCCTGCTGAATCCGACAAAAGGCATCCGTGCGATTGCGTCGTTCTCACCCTATGCCAAGGCCTTCGGGTCGACGATCAATCTATTCCAAACCAAGGCACAGGCTTCGGCCTACTACTCGCTGGATGATGATTCCAATTACATTCTTGCCGGACGCGTTGCAGTCGGCTCGCTCGCCGGTTCGGACCTCTACGATATTCCGGCCAATCGTCGGTTCTTCGTCGGCGGTGGCGGCTCGGTGCGTGGCTTCGGCTACAAATCGCTCAGCCCGCGCGGTCCTTTCGGCATTCCTATTGGCGGCCGCAGCATGGTCGAAGGATCACTGGAAGCGCGCCTGAAGGTCACCGATACGATCGGCATCGTGCCCTTCGTCGACGCCGGCAATGCCGGCGCCTCTTCCATTCCGGATTTCAAGGACATCAGGGTCGCCGCTGGCCTCGGCCTGCGCTATTTCACCGCCATCGGCCCCATAAGGCTCGATGTCGCCGTACCGCTCAACAGAAAGAACGAGGATCCCCGTTACGGGATCTATGTCGGTCTTGGGCAGTCCTTCTGATGGCAGCACTTCGCATTCTCTCCTCCTGGCGCAATTTCATCGCTTTGGCGCTTGTCGGCCTGCTGGCCACGGGCCTGTGGGCCGGGCGCGGTGTCCTGCTGGGCGCGGAGGAAGACAAGGGCGTGCTGGTCTCCTTCATCTCGCGCATGCTGTCGTCGCCCGACATGCAGATATCGATCGGCGCGATCGACGGCGCTCTGTCATCGGACTCGACCATCCGAGACGTCACGATTGCCGATAGGGACGGCGTCTGGTTCAAGCTCGATCATGCGCGGCTGGTGTGGAGCCGCGTGGCGTTGTTGCGCGGACGCCTTGAAGTCGACGGACTGGATGCGGGCAAGGCCGAAGTCCTGCGCAAGCCTGTCAGCAGCACCGCGCCCGCGCCGGCCGACAGCGAGCCCTTCGATCCGAAGTCCCTCATTCCGGATCTGCCGGTGCTGGTCGATATTCGCAGCTTCCGTCTTGGCGAATTGTCTCTGGGGCCGGATGTGGTGGGGCAGGCGGCCCGCATCGGCCTTGGCGGCCACGCCAAGCTCGGCGACAGTTCCGTCGGCATGGACGTCGATGTCGCGGCCCAGCGTCTCGACGCGCCGGGGGCCATCGGCGCGAAACTGAACTACGATCCCAAGACCACCAATCTCGCCCTGGCGATTTCGGCGAAGGAACCAGCCGGCGGTGTGGTTGCCAGCGCGCTCAAAATCGATGGCAGGCCGCCGGTCGAGCTCGACGTGAAGGGCGACGGCAAGCTCGACGACTTCTCGGCGCGGCTGACATTTTCCGCCGGCGAGAAGGTCGGCGCGCAGGCCGATGCGCGGTTGCAGAAGGCAGGCGCCGATCGCCAGTTCTCGCTCAACGGCAGCGGCAGGATCTCGAGCCTCGTGCCGCAGCGCTTTGCTGCCCTGTTCGCCGATCCGATGACGATCACGTCAAGCGGGCGTATCCCGGCTGCCGGCGGCTGGACATTCGACGATCTCAAACTCGCAACCGCCTCTGCCTCGATCCGTTATGCCGGCGCGCTCAGCACGGAGCAGTTGAAAGGCCGGTTGCAGCTTGCCATGCCCAATATCGCACCGCTGGGCGCGATTGCGGAGCGGCCACTGTCTGGCAGCGCCGATCTGGCGATCGATCTCGACGCGAAGTTCAAGGCCGGCGCTTACGCGGCGAACGTCGATGGCCATCTCGACAACGCCAAGACCGGCACGCCCGCGCTCGACCGCCTGATCGGACGCAGGCTGACCCTGAAGGGACCGCTCGAATATTCCGACGCAGGCTTTGGGAAGAGCGCGCTCGATGTCGCCGGCCAGAACGTCAAGGCGAAACTCGCCGCCGTGAAATCTGGTGGCGGGCAGGCATTGCAAGTCGATGCATCGATCTCAAATCTCTCGGCCCTGGACGAACGTCTGACCGGCGTCGCCAATCTCGCCATGACCGTTACCGGTAATCCGAAGCGTCCCAATGCCAACGGCACGCTCACGGTTGAAGACGCTACTGCGGCCGGACGTCCGATCCGGCGTCTGCAGATGACCGTCACCGGCAAGGACATTCTGAATCTGCCGGACCTTGCCTTGAAGCTCGATGGCGATGTCGACAATCGTCCAGCCAGCGGCACGCTCGCGGTGGCGAAGTCCGACAGCGGCTGGAAGATCGCGCCCTCGCAGATCGTTATCGGCCGCGCCACCATCAATGGCAGCGGCAGCGTGGCGCCGTCCGGTCTTGCATCCGGCAAGCTGACGATCGCGGCGCCGGCGCTGGAAGATCTTTCGGCTTTCGCGCTGCGCGATCTGCAGGGCCGCCTCAACGCCGACATTTCGTTCGACGCCACGGGCGGCGCGCAATCCGCCGATGTGACTGCTTCGGGCAGCGGCATCCGCGCCGGCGACATCACGGTCGGGCGTGTCGATCTGCGCGGCAAGGTCGCCGATCTTTGGCGCAAGCTGATGATCGATGCGACGGCAACCATCGACAACGCCAGAGCGCAAGGCACCGATATTCCGCGGCTTCGTGTCGTGGCGCGAGGCGATCAGGCCTCGACGGCTTTCGACCTGACCGGCGAGGCAAAGGGCTTTGCGATCGACGGCAAGGCGACGATGACGCCGGGTGACCGGCTGCGCGTCGACATCGCCTCACTCAATGCGCGCCGCGCGGGGCGGCGTATTGCGCTTGCTGCACCCGCCACCCTGACCTGGCAGGACGGCACGCTGTCCTTCGACCGCATCACCGTTGCAGCCGACAGCGGCCGGCTGACGGCGTCGGGCCGCGCCGGCAAGGCGCTCGATGTGTCGGTGGATGTGAAGTCGCTGCCGCTGGGACTTCTGGCGCTGGTCGCACCGAGCCTCAATCTCAGCGGCACGCTCGATGGCGAAGCGCGCCTGCAAGGGTCGAGCGCGGCGCCGACGGGCGACTGGAAAGTTCGTATCGCCAGATTGTCTGATCCGTCGTTACGCTCGGCAGGCCTTTCGGCGCTCGACATCAACGCCAACGGACGGCTGCAGGGAACCTCGACGACGGTGAGCGCGCAGGTTGCCGCGGGCAGGGCAGGCAATCTGCAGATCACCGGCAATGTGCCCATCGACGGATCGCGCCGCCTCGATCTGTCGGCGCGTGGAACGCTCGATGCCAGCGCTGCCAACACGATGCTGGCCGCCAATGGCCAGACCGTCACCGGCAGGGCCGCTGTCGACGTCAGACTGACCGGCGGCTTCGATGCGCCGCAGGTTTCCGGCACGGTGACCATGAACGGCGGAACATTCAACGACCCGCTCAACGGCATCAGGCTGGATAATCTGAGCGCACGACTGACGGGCTCCGGTCGCGAGCTCAACATCGAACAAGTGTCGGCGACGACCCGCAACGGCGGCAGGATCAGCGGCAATGGCCGTGTCGCCATAGATCCGGCCGCCGGCTTCCCCGGCACGTTGCGCATCACCGGCCGCAATGCGCAGATCAGCGCGACGCAAAGCGTCTCCAGCATCGCCGATTTCGACATCGCACTGGGTGGCGCGCTCGGTCGCAAGCCCAATGTCTCCGGCAAGATCACATTCAACTCGATGGACGTGACGGTGCCGGAACGTCTGCCCATCTCGCTGCGACCGTTGCCGAACGCCAAGCATATCGACCCGACGCCTTTCGTACGCGAAATACTGGCGCTGGAGAGAAAGGCGAAGGCGCGCGCCAAGGCGCGCTCCGCCTTCGACGCCACGCTCGATCTTTCGGTCTCCGCGCCTGCCCGCATCTTCGTGCGCGGTCGCGGCATCGATGCGGAGTTCGGCGGCGACCTGCGTCTCAGCGGCACCGTGCAGAAGCCCGTTGCCATCGGCCAGTTCGACATGCGCCGCGGCTCGATCAGCATCGCCGGCAAGCGCATCGATATCACGCGAGGCAAGCTCACCTTCACCGGCGGTCTCTCGCCGGAAATCGATTTCGTCGCTGAAACCTCGGCGTCGGATGCGACCTTGCAGGTCAACGTGGCGGGCGCCGCGGCGGAACCGACCTTCTCGTTCTCATCGCAACCGCAATTGCCGTCGGACGAAGTGCTGTCGCGCATTCTCTTCGCCAAGCCCTCGGGCGGCTTGTCGGCATTTCAGGCCGTCATGCTGGCGCAGACGGTGGCCCAGTTCACCGGCGCCGGCGGCGGCCTTGGGGTGTTCGACAAACTGCGGCAATCGCTTGGTGTCGATACGCTCGATGTGCGCGAGGACAAGAACGGCGTCAGCGCCGGCGCCTCGCGCTACATCTCCGACAGGATCAGCGTCGGGGTGCGAGCCGGCGCCAAGCCCGAGCAATCGACGGTCGGCGTCAACGTCGACATTACCAAGCGCATCCGCGGTGTCGGTGAAGTCGGCGCGGACGGCAGGACATCGGTGGGTGTCGGCGTCGAATGGGAATATTAGAGCGTTTTCGAGCGAAGTGGTCGCCGGTTCGCGTGAAGAAAACGCGTCAAAACATAAAACGAGAGCTTCGGTTCTGATTCTATCAGAACCGAAAATGCTCTAGGACAACCCCTTACGACGTTCCGCGCCCATTAAGGTTCCATCACAACTCGCGGACACGATGCAGCTATAGCTATAATAAGATTGGCAAAAACCGGGAACCAGTGCTGCCATCGACCGTTCTTCCGGCATGACCGAACACGGTCGAAACGGGAGACTGATAATGTTCAGCAAATCCATTACGATCGCCACGTTGGCGGGCGCCCTTTCGTTGACGATGGGTGTTGTCGCGATGGCGCAGGCTCCGGCCCCCACCAATACGCGTCCGAATGATGTGACCACGGATACCGGCACGCGGCCGGGCGCGCGCGCTCCGTCCGGCTCGCCGGGCGGCGGCGTCGATCGCGAGGATCGCGCCGAACAGCGCGCCAATGACGTAAAGCAGAGGACGACCGACCAGGGCGCAGCGGCGGCGTCTAACCGCGCTCCTCCGGGCGCCCCCGGGGCTGAGACCCGCAAGGACATGCAGCAGCAGCGCACCAACGACATCAAGCAGGAAACGACCGATGAGGGCCTGACCAGCGGCAAGCCCAGCAGGTAATCTGTGCTCATAGTAAGAAAAGCCCGGCCACTGGCCGGGCTTTTTGCTGTTCAGCTTGGCGATGGACGGCCGTGCAATATTGTAGGAAAGTATGAGGAGGGGCATCACCGGGAGTATCGGCTCCGATGAGTGATATTGATACCAAGCCCAAGACGCCGGCGAAAACGAAACCAAAGCTGAAAGTCGAGCGTCCGCGCCTGCACAAGGTCATCCTGATCAATGATGACTTCACGCCGCGGGAGTTTGTCGTGGCGATCCTGAAGGGCGAGTTTCGCATGAGCGAGGACCAGGCCTATCGCGTGATGATGACGGCGCATCGCAAAGGCGCCTGCGTTGTCGCAGTTTATACGCAGGATGTCGCCGAGACTAAGGCGACGCGCGCCACCGAGGCAGGCCGCGCCAAGGGCTACCCGCTGCTGTTTACGACCGAACCGGAAGAATAACGATAGCGACCTCGTCACAGGAGCGCTGCTTGCGGCTACTGACGAAATCGTCGATACTTGGCAAATACAAACAAAAGGCGCGTCCGCTTGGATCGGACGACAAGGGGGAGATGTCCATGTTCCGCATTCGGAAAAGCCTCGCCATATCCGCCGTGCTCGTTGCGCTCAGCCATACGGCCTGGGCGCAGGCACCACTTCGCAAACTCAATATCGGAACATTGAAGTTCGCTGCCTCTACGGATCTGGCGGTGGCTCACAAGCAGGGCATGTTCAGCAAGAACGGCCTCGATGTCACGCTGGTCGAGTTCCGCAACGGCCAGGAGGCGATCGCGGCGCAGAAGAGCGGCGCGGTCGATATTCTCCTCGCCATTCCGGGCATCGCCATGCAGGCAAGCGAGCGAGGCTTCGATCTCATGGCCGTGGCGCAAAACGAGACGTCACACGCGAGCCCGCCCGACTCCGGCTCCATCGTCGTTCTCAAGGATTCGCCGTATCGGAGCCTGGCAGACCTTTCCGGCAAGCGCATCTCCACCTCCGGACTGCACGGACAGCAGACCATCGCAGCACAATACGTGCTGCAAAAGGCCGGCGTCGACATCTCGAAAGTCGACATGGTCGAAACCCCGACACCTTCGCAGGCCGATCTCCTGAAATCCAAACAGGTCGATGCGATCGTGACGGTCGATCCCTACACAACGATGCTTCAGACATCGGGCGTTGGCCGGGTCTTGTCATGGCACTTCGTCGAATCCGTGCCCGAACAGCCGATCGGCGTCTGGTATGCAACGTCCGTCTTCGCCAAGAAGAATCCGCAGGCTGTCGAGGCCTTCGCGCGCACCATGCGTGAGGCCATACAATACATGAACGAGGACGAGGATCGCGCCCGCCGGAACGTGGCGGAATATACGGGTCTCGACCCGGCCTTGCTCAAGACGATGCCGCTGCCGAAGTGGGACTATCGGGTGAAGCCGGACCGCTGGCAGGCGGTGATCGACATGATGCGGAAAATGGGCGAGCTGCAGCAGCCTCATACGGCCGATCAGTTCATGTCGGATCAGATCAAGGCTTACATCGCCAATTAGAACCCTGGACGGGTCCAGTGGCGCTTTGCCGGCCGGCTGTGGTATGAGGCGGGCTTAACAGCGCGATGGATTTGTATGCCCAGTTTCAAGACCACCCGGCGGGTTCGCCATTCGGCTGCCGAAATGTTCGATCTGGTGGCGGATGTCGAAAAATATCCGCTGTTTCTGCCCATGTGCACCGGATTGCGCGTGCGCCGCCGCAACACCGATACGGCCGGCAATGAGGTTCTCGTTGCCGAAATGTCGGTCGGCTACAAGGCGATCCGCGAATCCTTTACCAGCCGGGTGACGCTCGACCGCTCCAACCAGAAAATCCTGGTCGAATATATCGACGGCCCGTTCAGCCATCTGGAGAACGTCTGGACTTTTCAAGACACGGGGGAGGCCGCGTCGAGCGTCGATTTCGCTATCGATTACGAATTTCGCAGCCGCATGCTCGGCATTCTCATGGGCGGGTTGTTCGATGCGGCATTCCGCAAATTCTCCGAGGCCTTCGAACGGCGCGCCGATATCGTCTATGGGCCCGCTGCCAGACGGACCCCGGCGTCGACCTGATGGCCGGCCGGGCCGCGGTGAAGATGTACGTGATTCTGTTCGCGTCCATCATTGCCGCGCTGTCTCGCCCCGCCGCCGCGCAAGCTGAAACTGGCGGCGCACCGCCATTTCCAACCGAGATCACGCTCATTGTCGGCTTTTCACCGGGGCAGGGCATCGATCAGCCGATCCGGCCGGAGCCCAGTTCGCTCGCCAATCTGCGGCTCACGCCCGACGCATCCTATTTTCAGTCGGCGCGCTTCCTGAGTCTGAACCTGGGCCGGTTTCTGCCCGGCGCTCCGAAAATCCAGGTGCGCAACATGCCCGGCGCCGGCGGCCTCGTCGCGGCCCGTCATCTGGTCGAGACGGCGCCTGCTGATGGCAGCGTTCTGGCGCTTGTCGGCGCCAATCCGTTCTTCGCGTCGCTCAATCCGGAAACGGACCTGCAGCGGGCTTTCCGCACCATCGCGTATGTTGGCGCGCGCACGCGCGAGACCTTTGTGTGCTTCGCCTGGCACAACTCGATCCTGCGCCAGCTCGACGATGCAAGGGTCTATGCCGGCTTTGCCGGAACGCTCGGCGCCGGTTCGCGCGGGCAGGCGCATCTCATGGCCTTGAACGAATTCGCCGGCACGCAATTCCGCATCGTCGCCGGCTATTCCAACACGTTCGACGTCTCGCGTTCGCTGGAGAACGGAGAGATCGAAGCAGCCTGCGGCTATACGATGAACCTGCTGCAGGCGCGCCACGGCGATTGGTTGCGCGACGGCAAGATCGCGCTGCTTACCCGTTTCGGTCTCGCGCCTTTCGCCTGGAAGACGCGGGTGCCTTCTGCCAGCGAAGAGGCGCGCGATGAACTTGGCCGGCAGGTGATGTCCATCTTCGACACGGAAGGTGATCTCGTCTGGGCGCTGACGGCCCCGCCGGCGATAGCGCCGGATCGGCTGGCGCAATTGCGGACCGCCTTCGATACCATGTTCACCGATTCCGATGCGAACGCAGACGCCAATCGCGAAGGCCTCGTCACCGAACAGCTGTCGGGCGGTGATCTGCAGGCGGAGATCGCGCGGGTCTATGCCTTGCCGCCTGAGGCGTTGAGCCGGGCGCAGATACTTCTTGATGCGAAATAATTGCATGCAGGGCGTCCCAGCACCTTGCGGGCGCGCGCAAGACGCGGCAAGTTGCTGAAAACAACTGGCTGGGGAGGCCTTCCTTTGATCGGCAAAATCGCGCTCGCCTTGGCTTTGCTGACGGCATCTTCCGCCGGCGCGCAGCAGGCCTATCCCAATCGTCCCATCCATCTGCTCATCGGCTTTCCCGCCGGCAGCGGCGCCGATATCGGCGCGCGCTTCATCGGCTCGCAACTGCAGAACGCAAGCGGCCAGACGGTCATCGTCGAGAACAAGCCGGGCGCCGGCAGCAATATCGCTGTGGCGCTCGCCTCCAAGGCGAAGCCCGACGGTTATACGCTGCTGCTCGCCGCCAGTTCGGCGATGGCAGGCAGCCGTTATCTTTACAAGGATTTCAACGTCGACACGGAAGCCGCGTTCGAGCCGATCGCCGGCCTCTGGGAGGCGACCTTCCTCATCACGGTTGCGCCGGATTCGCCGCTCAAGTCCGTCGCCGAACTGACGCAACAACTGAAGTCAAAAACCCGCAACCGCTACGGCTACACCAACCAGACCGGCCAACTGACCGCCGCTTACTATCTCGCCCTGGGCGGCGCGGTTGCTGAACCCGTCTCCTATCGCACGGCCGCTGAAGCGGTGGCTGATCTTGGCAGCGGTACGCTTGACTTCATGGCGCTCGATGGCGCTTTCGCAGCAGCGCAATTGCGCAACAACCGGATCAAACCGCTGGCCGTCACGACGGCGAAGCGCTCGCCAACCATGCCTGACGTCCCGACGATGAGCGAGGCAGGCATGGAAGGCTTTGTGTTCGCGCCGTTCTGGGCGCTCTACGCACCGCGTGGCACGCCCGCCGACATCGTCAAGAAGCTGCAGGACTGGAGTTTTGAGCTGATGCGCTCGGATGCGGCGAAGAAACAATTCGCCATCTCCGGCAGCAATGTCTCTGTGGAAGATGGCGCTGCCACTCGCATCAAGTTGAGAACCGAAATCGAAAAATGGGCGCGCGCCGTGAAGGCCGCAGGCGTTGAACCGCAGTGACACAAAAGCGGATCAAAGCATTTTCAAGCGAAGTGGATGCCGGTTCGCGTGAAGAAAATGCGTAAGGCAAATCTGTAGGAGGATCACGTGGACCGCAGACAATTTGTAACCAAGCTGGCCAGCGCATCGGCTGCGCTTGCCACCGGCATCGCGCCTGCCATTGCAGATCAGGATTATCCGCGGCAACTCATCAAGGCGATCGTTGGGTTCGCGCCGGGCAGCGGCGCCGATATCCTGGCGCGCTATTACAGCAAGAAGCTGGAAGATCTCTGCGGCAAGCCGGTGATCATCGAGAACAAGCCCGGCGCCACCAGCAACCTTGCGCTTTCGCTGGCCGCCACCGCGAAGCCCGATGGCTACACCATGCTGTTCTCGGCCAATTCCAACATGGCCGGCACACCCTATCTGTTCAAGAATATGAGCTTCGACGTGGTGAAGGATTTCACCCCCGTCGCGCTGCTGTCGCAAACTTCGTTCTTTCTTGTCGTTGCGCCGACTTCTCCGCTCAACACAATTGCCGATCTCACCAAACATCTGAAGTCGACCGACCGCGCCAAATACGCCTACACCAACCAGACCGCCCAAATCGCCACCGAATATTATAAAGTACTCGCCGACGTTAAGGCCGTGCCGGTGTCCTATAAGACGGCCGCTGATACGGTGCCTGACGTCCAGAACGGCGCCGTCGATTTCATGATCATCGACGGCACGTTCGGTTCAGGACAGATCAAGGCGGGGCGGCTGAAAGCGCTGGCGTGCACCGCCTCGACGCGTCATCCCAGCTTTCCCAATGTGCCGACCATGGCCGAGTCCGGCGTGGCCGATTATGAATTTGCGTCCTGGTGGGCTGCCTGGCTCCCCAAAGGAACGGCGCCGGAGATCGTCGCCAGGCTGGAAGGCTGGTTCAAACAGATCATGGCGATGGAAGAGACGAAGGAATTCCTGGCTCCCGTCGCAGGCACGCCGTTGAGTGGCGGCTCGAAGGACACCGCCGAGCGCCAGCGCCGCGAAATGGAAAAGTGGAAACGCGTGACGGAAGCCGCCGGTATCAAGCCGATATAGACGCGGAATCCTTCTCCCGTTTGCGGAAGGTGGCCCTCGCGTCGGATGAGGGCGAGCCCCATTCAACCGGCCGGGTGCCCGTCCAAAAGATCGAGTGCGACCGCGACGGAAGCCAGACGGATCGCCGCGCGGCTGTGATCGCCGAAGCGCTTCTCGACGGTGATCGTCTCACCGCCGCGTCGCGCCGCGCCGAAATGGACGAGACCCACCGGTTTCGCCGCCGTGCCGCCGCCGGGGCCGGCGACGCCTGTCACCGAGACGGCGATGTCGGCGCGCGAATGCGTCAGCGCGCCTTCGGCCATCGCCTGCGCCACTTCCTTGCTGACCGCGCCATGCTGTTCGATGAGCGCCATCGGCACGCCGATCATCTCCGCCTTGGCGTCGTTGGAATAGGTGACGAAGCCGCGCTCGACCACGTCGGAGGAGCCGGGGATTTCCGTCAGCAAGCCGGCGATCAAACCGCCAGTGCAGGATTCGGCCGTGACCACGCGCAGGCCGGCCTCGCGGCAGGCCTGCAGCAACTGGGTCGCGCGCGTGATGAAATCGGCCGGGAAGGGGCTGCTCAGATCGGTCATGCGTTTGCTCCGACAGCAAGATGAGACGGCAATCGAAGAGTGGCGCTGGCCTGGACGGCGATGCCCTCGCCGCGGCCGGTGAAGCCGAGTTTCTCGGTCGTTGTCGCTTTCACGGCGACTCTGCCGAGGTCGAGGCCGGTGATGTCGGCGATCGAGCGGCGCAGCGCCTCCCGGTGCGGGCCGATCTTCGGCGCTTCGCAGATGACCGTTGCGTCGAGATGGGCGACCATGCCGCCGCGCTGGCGGACCAGGGTCATGGCGTGTTCGAGGAAAATGCGGGACGACGCGCCGCGCCATTGCGGATCGGACGGCGGGAAATGCGAGCCGATGTCGCCGTCGGCGAGCGCGCCGAGAATGGCGTCGGTGAGGGCATGCAGCAGCACGTCGGCGTCGGAATGGCCGGCGAGACCCTTGCCGTGGGGGATGGACAGGCCGCCCAGCACCACATGGTCGCCAGGGCCAAAGGCGTGAACATCGAACCCAGACCCCAGTCGGATGTCGGGCAGGTCGGACAGCAATCGGGCTTCGGCCAAGGCGAAATCCTCTCTTGTCGTCAGCTTTACATTGGCAGGATCGCCCGCAAAGGTCGAGACCGGATGGCCGGCCCAGACGGCGACGGCGGCATCGTCGGGGAAGTCCGCGAGGCATGCGGCCTCGGCCCGGATATGCGCATCGTGGATCAGCCCGAGGCGGAAGATCTGGGGGGTCTGGACGATCCTGGCGCCGGCCCGGTCGATAACGCCCGTCAGGGTGCCGGCCGCGTCGACGGTCTTGAGAGCGTCGGCCACCGGCAGGGCCGGCACGCAGGCGCCGGCGCGGGCCGCAGTATTTAATCCTAGATCGATTATTTCTCTGGTTAAGAAAGGTCTAGCAATATCATGAATTAACACAATAATATTTGATTTAAATTCCTCTTGTAAAACTTTAAGTCCAGCCAATACGCTGGCCTGGCGGGTGGCGCCTCCTGCAACCGGAGCGTGCAGGTTTTTGGCCTTCGATCGGCCCGCGGCAGCATCGAACAAAACCTGATCGGCCGGGTGTATAACGGGAACGATCAGGGCGTCGGGCAGCAGGTCCGCAAGCGCATTCAACGTCCGCGTCGCCACCGCCATGCCGGCGAGCGCTTGGTACTGTTTCGGTGTCTCGAAGCCGGCCCGGACGCCGCGTCCGGCGGCGACGAGCACAACAGCTATGTTTGCCGATTTCATCATCATTGCCCTGCCTGACCTCTGAGGTTTTTTCGCCGCGCCGTCAATCGCGCCGATAGATATTCGCTACTGCACAATTATTTATGCTGCGGTGCGGCAAGGGCTGGCGTTCGGAGAGTTATTGGTTATAATGTGGGCATGAGTGCAAGTGCTGAAATTTTAAGCAGCAATGATCTATCCATCGGCGAGCTTGCGATCTCGGGCCGGGCGCTGCTGGCGCCTATGTCGGGCGTCACGGATGTCGGCATGCGTCGCATTGCCATGCGCTTCGGCGCCAGCGCCGTCATCTCCGAAATGGTCGCCTCCGATGACTATGTGCGCGGCGCCGAGGAAAGCCGTCTGCGCGCCGAAGGCGAGGGCGTCACGCCGCATATTGTTCAGATCGCCGGCTGCGAGCCCTATTGGATGGGTGAAGCCGCCCGCCTCGCCGAGGCGAGCGGAGCTGCGGCGGTAGACATCAACATGGGCTGCCCGGCCAAGCGGGTCACTGGCGGCTATGCCGGCTCGGCGCTTATGCGCGATACCGCGCTGGCGCTGCGGCTGATCGAGGCGACGGTGGGCGCGGTGCGCATTCCCGTTACCCTGAAGATGCGGCTCGGCTGGGACCACGCGACGTTGAACGCGGCCGAACTGGCGCGGCTGGCGCAAGTCGCCGGCATAAAGCTCGTCACCGTCCATGGGCGGACGCGCCAACAGTTCTACAAGGGCGTAGCCGATTGGAGCGCCATCTCCCCGGTGCGGGCCGCGATTACCATTCCGCTCGTCGCCAACGGCGACTGCGACGGCGTGGAGCCGGCGCAGGCCATGCTATCCGCGTCAGGCGCCGACGCCGTCATGATCGGCCGCGCCGCCGTCGGGCGGCCGTGGCTGGTCGGCGAAATCGCCGACGCCTTGGCCGGGCGGAAGGGCAAGCCCGTTCCGCTGGCGGACCGTAAAGACGCGGCTGTCGAACATTTCGAAACCCTGCTGGGTTTCATGGGCGCCCAGACCGGCCTGCGGCATGCGCGCAAGCATCTTTCCGCCTATGCCCAATTCGCCGGTGCGCCGGAAGAGTTACGGCTGCGGCTGGTGACCGCCGATGACCCGCGGCAGGCGAACGCCCTGCTCGAAGCGGCATTTTCCGAGGATTTCCTATCCCAGGCAGCGTGAGTGACGATGGACGACCCGATGCGCTTCGATAGCAACGACCGCAAGCCGGCTGGCTTCTCCGAACTCATGCTCAACGCCCTGCCGTATCCGATCCTGTGCGTCGATCCGCACGGGCGCATCCTGGGCGTCAACAATGCCGCCGAGCAGTTCTTCGAGCTCGGCGAATCCCATCTTCTGCGCAGCGATATCTCTGATCTGCTGCCGCCGCGCTCGCCGGTGCTGGCGCTCATCGACGATGTCCGCCGGCGTGGCTCGGTCGTCAACGAGCATCGCGTGGAAATCGGCTCGCCTCGCCTGGGGAATGACCGAATTGTAGACATTCATGCCGGCCCGTTGGGCGATAATGATGAAAAAATAGTCATTATGCTGCAAGAACGTACAATCGCCGACAAGATGGACCGCCAGATGACCCATCGCGGCGCCGCCAGATCGCTCACGGCGCTTGGCGCCATGCTGGCCCACGAGATCAAGAATCCCCTGTCTGGCATTCGCGGCGCAGCGCAACTGCTGGAAGCCGATCTGCAGGACAATGACCGTGCCTTGACCCGGCTGATCTGCGACGAGACCGATCGGATCGTCAAGCTCGTCGATCGCATGGAAGCCTTTTCCGACGGCCGGCCGATCGAGCGTGAAGCTCTGAATATTCACATGGTTTTCGACCACGTGAAGCGCATCGCCCAGGCCGGCTTCGCCCGTCACATCCGCTTTGTCGAGACCTTCGATCCGTCGTTGCCGCCGGTTCACGCCAATCGCGACCAGCTCATTCAGGTCTTTCTCAATCTCGTGAAGAACGCCGCCGAAGCCATCGGCGAACATGCCATCGATGGCGAGATCGAGCTGATCTCGGCCTATCGGCCGGGCGTGCGCATCCGCGGCATCGGCGCCGAAAACTCCGTGGCGCTGCCGCTGGAATTTTGCGTCCGCGACAACGGCCCCGGCATCTCGCCGGAAATCGCCGACAACCTCTTCGATCCATTCGTGACCAATAAGGCGTCAGGAACTGGCCTCGGTCTTGCACTGGTTGCCAAGATCGTACGCGATCACGGCGGGATCGTCGAATGCGATCCGCAGCCAAGGCGGACGACATTCAGAGTCCTGATGCCGGTGTTCGCGCAGCGGGATGGCCGACAGTCCGAGCCGTAGTTGGGCCGGGCCGAATTTGGAGAGAGTGCCTTCATGGCAACCGGGAATATCCTTGTAGCAGACGACGATACGGCCATCCGCACCGTCTTGAGCCAGGCGCTGTCGCGGGCGGGATATGAGGTGCGGGTCACGGGCAACGCCTCGACCTTATGGCGCTGGGTGCAGGCGGGAGAGGGCGATCTCGTCATCACCGATGTCGTCATGCCCGACGAGAATGCTTTCGACCTGTTGCCGCGCATGAAGAAGCTGCGGCCCGAGCTGCCGATCATCGTGATGAGCGCGCAGAACACGTTCATGACCGCCATCCGCGCCTCCGAACGCGGCGCCTATGATTATCTGCCCAAGCCCTTCGATCTGAAGGACCTTGTCGCCATCGTCGGCCGGGCGATGAATGAGCCGAAGGCGAAGGCGCCGCGCAGCGATACGCCTGAAGAGATGGAAGGCATGCCGCTCGTCGGCCGCTCGCCGGCGATGCAGGAGATCTATCGCACCCTCGCGCGCCTGATGCAGACCGATCTGACCGTCATGATCAACGGCGAATCCGGCACCGGCAAGGAGCTGGTGGCGCGCGCGCTGCACGATTACGGCAAGCGCCGCAACGGCCCGTTCATCGCCATCAACATGGCGGCGATCCCGCGCGACCTGATCGAGAGCGAATTGTTCGGTCACGAGAAGGGCGCATTCACCGGCGCCAACGCGCGCTCGGTCGGCCGCTTCGAACAGGCCGAAGGCGGCACGCTGTTCCTTGACGAGATCGGCGACATGCCGATGGAGGCGCAGACGCGGCTGTTGCGCGTGCTGCAGCAGGGCGAATACACCACCGTGGGCGGCCGCACGCCGATCAAGACCAACGTGCGCATCGTCGCGGCCTCCAACAAGGACCTGCGCATCCTTATCCAGCAGGGCCTGTTCCGCGAGGATCTGTTCTTCCGTCTCAACGTCGTGCCGCTGCGCCTGCCGCCGCTGCGCGAGCGCACGGAGGATATTCCCGATCTCGTCCGCCATTTCTTCAAGCTCGCCGCATCCCAGGGCCTGCCGCTGAAATCCATCGACGGCGCCGCCATCGAACGGATGAAGCGCTATCGCTGGCCGGGCAACATCCGCGAGCTCGAAAACCTGATCCGCCGTCTTGCGGCGCTCTATCCGCAGGAAGTCATCGGCGAGCAACTCGTCGAGGCGGAACTCGGCACCGACGCCGCGCCGCTCGACCGCACGCCGCTCAACGGCGCCGGCGCGCCGGCAAGTTCGGCCATGGACCGTGAACCGGAGCCCGGCCAGCGGCTGTCCATCGCGGCCGAGCATTATCTGGCCGAGATGTTCAAGCAGCATGGCGACAGCCTGCCGCCGGCCGGTCTCTATCATCGCATTCTGCGCGAGATCGAGGTGCCCTTGCTTACCGCAGCCCTTGCGGCGACACGCGGCAACCAGATCAAGGCGGCCGATCTGCTCGGCCTCAACCGCAACACATTGCGCAAGAAAATCCGCGATCTCGATATCCGGCTGCTGCGCGCCTCGCGCTAGTCCTGGTCTAGCCGAAGCGATTGGAAGCGCGGCTCATGCCGGGCTTCGGCGCAGCGCTCCGCCCGTCACGCGTCGCGGGCGTGCCGGGCCAATGCGGCGCGGAAAACGCCGCCACCCAGCAAGAGATCCACTTCGGCTTGCGTGTGCGCATCCACGCCTGCGTCGAAGCGGAGATCGCTGCCATCCGTCCGGCGCGCGGTCACGGTGACGACTCCTCCGGAGACAAGTGCGGATCTGAGGCCGGTGAATGAAAACACCTCGTCGCCGCATAGGCCGAGTTTCTGCACGCTTTGGCCATCGCAAAAGAGTAGGGGCAGGATGCCAAGGCCGATCAGATTGGAGCGATGAATCCGCTCGAACGATTGTGCGAGAACCGCGCCGACGCCCAGGAGAGCCGGGCCTTTGGCAGCCCAGTCGCGGCTGCTGCCGGAGCCGAAGTCCCGCCCGGCCAGCACGATCAGCGGCACGCCTTCCGATTGATAGGCGGTTGCGGCATCGAAAAAGCTGACAATGCCTGCGTCGGGAAAGTGGCGCGTCCACCATCCTTCACGCTCCGGCACAAGCAGGTTGCGAATACGAAGATTGGCGTAGGTTCCGCGCGCCAGGACGTGATGATTGCCGCGGCGCCCCACATAGGTGTTGAACTGCGCCGGCGCGATGCCGGCAGCCTGAAGATAGGTTCCGGCAGGACTGTCGGGCGGAATTTCGCCGCCGGGTGAAACATGATCGGTCGTCAGGCCGTCTTCGAACAGGCCCAATACACGCGCGCCTTCGATCTGCTCCATGGCACCGAAGCGGTCCACCGCTGCTTCGAAGAATGGCGGTTCGACAATGTAGGTCGATGAGGGGTCCCAGGCGAAAAGCGCTCCGGCGGGTGCATCGATTTTCTCCCAGCGTCGGATCGACGCCTCGTCGAGCAGGTTCGCTGTCGAAAAAAGATCCGGCGTGAGGACGTGGCGGGCGATCGCTTCGACCTCTTCCATCTCCGGCCAGAGATCGGCAAGCCAGACGTCGCGGCCACTTTCATCCGATGCAAGCGGTTGCGTATCAAGATCGGGAAGCACACTGCCGGCGAGCGCGTAAGCGACGACGAGCCCCGGTGAAGCAAGGAAGCTTGCCGAGATCATGCGATGGATGCGGCCATCGAAGTTCCGGTTGCCGGACAGCACGGCCACCATGGCGCGCCCGTCGGCAATCGCCTTGGCTGCATCGGCCGCAAG